>Ga0154005_100692_pt1 | contig 11686 bp, 14 predicted proteins | sample TSFL089MetaG_FD_104698 | JGI IMG/M metagenome (GOLD analysis project Ga0154005, IMG submission 104698) | Attine ant fungus gardens microbial communities from Florida, USA - TSFL089 MetaG | ecosystem: Host-associated > Fungi > Mycelium > Unclassified | place: USA: Florida, Lake Talquin State...
TAGACAACTTTTTGCCAGGATGTTGAATACCCTGACCAGCAGCATCTCTCCAGGTCTGAGTCTTCTCCCTCCGTTGATGAGATATACTTGTGTGTTCATTTAAGAATTCTGTAGAGTGTTATCTAAAATTGCAAAATTACCTCCAATAGTCAGTCCCTCCGAGGTCCGTATATCGTTCTTGAAAAAGCTACTCGGATCTCCGCTGGCGTCTCATCCATATCTTTTGCCTCTCTCGTGCTCCTCCTCTTGTTATGTATGATCCAGATCGAGCGACTTCGCCATCAAGTTGCCCAAGTCCAGCATAACGAAGCATTTCTTCTCCATGCTGGGGATTGTGCTGAAAGTTTCGATGCTTGTACAAAAGTACGTACGTTGGGATGTCGCAATAACTTTTTGACTTGAGGAAAGGGGAGGGGCTGAGAGATGCTTTATTTCCCAACTAGGAAACGATTACTCATAAGATTGGACTTATTCTTTCTTTTTCGTTGATCCTCATTTGGGGCGCTCGCCTCCCTGTTGTGAGTTGTGTTTCCAAACTCTTTCTTCCTGGATCTCTCTCTTATTCATTGATTTTTTTTTTTTGCTTAGATTCGGATCGGAAGAATTGCCGGGCAGTATGCCAAGCCACGGAGCAGTCACTATGAAAAAATTGGCGATACACAAGTCTTGAGCTTCAGGTGAGTTCTTCTTCGCGCCTCGTTCCCCTCTATCGGCTCCTGAAAGCGTTTTCCCCTACCCCTAAAAAGAGGTGATAATGTCAATGGGTGTGTGTCATCACGAAATCCTTGTCCGCGACGCTTAAAATTGACCTCGCGAGCTTTTATACTCAAACAGACTCGATCCTGACGACCGTACTCCCGATCCTGAACGTCTCCTCAGGTACTGTTTACTCGTTTATGCCCATATAAAAGTGAACTTGGTCGAGCTAATTTGTACACGCGTGTATTTGCCACCTTGTCTCATCGCACTCGATATCCAAATATCCAAAGAGCCTACTTTTATTCGACCGCTACTCTCAATTACCTTCGTAGTCTTCTGACCTCTGGCTTTGCCTCGCTGCATCATCCCCGCGATTGGTCGCTTACACATGTTCGGTCCCCGTTACTTCGGTACGTGTTGCTGCAGACATAATCTGTCTTGTTTCTTTTTTAGAGAACAGGGATTGAGGATTGATTCCCTTTTTTTGCGCGCGCCGCATTACAGACGCGAGTTTGAGACTATCGTTGAGGGCTTATCAGATGCATTGGATTTCAGTAGGACGATTGGTGTCGAGTCTGGTAGTGCTCCATACGAAAAAGGAGGAGGACGAGGAACACTCGGGGAAGTTGATTTTTACACCAGGTGTGTGGATAACTTGGCCTCGTTTTGCTGCACAAGGGACTAACGTTCGTCCTCCCTCTCTCTCTCTGACTTCGTATTATGATGCCCTGTGCTTTTACGCCCCTCGATGCACTCCATGCTCACCTCCATTGGATTGCCTTCCTTGCCACATCCACCGAATGAATCGCCATACTCCGGATCTTCATGACTCTTGCTGTCCCGTGTTGACACGATCTTGCCTTGCCGCGGTCTATCGCTGAATCCCGTATTCTGGTTCAACGATCACGATCATCCGTCCGTGCTTCCGGTTGAATGTAGTCACGAGGGGTTGATGCTCAACTATGAAGAAGCACTCACGCGCGAGTTCCCCGTACCTTTGTCCACTTCCTCCGAAAAGCCGAGTGGACGGAAGGCTTACTATAACACCGCGGCACATTTCCTATGGATCGGTGACCGCACAAGGTCACTCACGGGAGCACATGTAGAGTATTTCCGGGGTATTAGGAACCCGATTGGGATCAAAGTCGGACCTTCAATGCAAAATGAAGAGCTTGTGCAGCTGTTGGATAGTACAGTTTTTTTTTGTCAAGTCGATTGGCGCAGCGTGTGCTTATTTTTTGGCAGTTGTGAACCCAGACAAGGAGTTTGGGAGAGTGACGCTGATCACACGGTATGGTGCTAGTAAGGTAAGGCGTGTGGTGCATCGATGCGTAGCACGACCACTCTCATGCCTAACGATGACACACTAGATCGGTGATCATCTTGCCGGACATATCGGGGCTGTCAAGTCGTCGGGACACCCTGTTGCTTGGATATGTGATCCAATGCACGGAAAGTAAGCACTGCTAGCTGATATCGAGGTTCTATTGCGTATAAGCCCGGAGCTTTTCATATTGCTCGAGCTCGGGAATGATATGTTCCTTGACTACGAGACGTCAAGCGCTCTAACTCTACTTAATTATAGAGCACTAGGAGAGATTTGGTTCCTGGGTCAATCCTAGGAGTCACCTCGGAGAATACGGGGTGGTGGGCAATGACCCGCTGTAACTCATCTAGCGTGCATCTCGAGCTTGATGACCTTCCATTTGCTCGTCTTCTCTCCGCCTCATCTGATCAGAGATCTTTGAGACTCATCCTGCATCACCAGCACGCTGACGTCGTCGACGGGACTGAAGACGCGCCACTTTGGCACTATTATTGAGGAGCTGACAGGGTGCTTGAGGATCCATGCGGCGTGTGGCTCGAGGCTTGGTGGTGTGAGTCTGGAGTTTACGGGCGAGCTGACTGATGAGGGGTACAGCGTGACGGAGTGCGTTGGGGGGAGCATGGAGTTGGGTGAGGAAGAGCTTGGGCTGAGGTATCAGGTGCGTGGTTTAGTGGACACGGGAGTGACGATGCTTTTTCCGAGTGTAGTCGTTCTGTGACCCGCGACTGAACTTTGAACAAAGTCTTGGTGAGTGGACTGTGTAGTCAGAGGGTGGTTGATGACGGATTGCAGATGTTGCGTTTGTTGTGTCTGACTATTTGAAGAAGGGGCGGAGTGGGGAACTGTACAGTGCACTAAGTAGTACCAAGTAAATGAGACTACAATACAGTACTAGTACTAAGACTACAGTACTGAGACTAAGACTACAACTAAAGCCAGTGGGATGTGACGTAGTGTGACACAAGGTGTTCGTGCACGCTATGGGTGGCTGTCTGTCCAAGGGCGACGAGAGCGGGCGGCAGAATTCGGAGGAAATTGAGCGGAGGCTGGACGAGGACAGCAAGCGTCTGAAGCGCGAATGCAAGATCCTCCTGCTTGGTTCAGGCGAGTCTGGCAAGAGCACCGTCGTCAAGCAGATGAAGATCATCCACCAGGGCGGCTTCACCACCGACCAGCTCCTCGAGTATCGCCCCATCGTCTACCGCAACGTTGCCGAGTGTGCCCGCTCCGTCGTCATCTACATGCGCAAAATCGGCGTCGAGTGCCACGAAACAACAAACAGGGTATCTCTCTTCTTGCCCCTCCCTCTCCACTGCTCATCCCTCCACCCAGCTCCTCGTCGAGAAGATCCTCGACTACAATCCAGAGACATACGGCGGATCCGAGGTCTATTTCTCTCCAGAAATCGCAGAGGCAATACACCAGTTCCTCAAGGACCCCGTCGTCCCAAAGGTCGTCGAGGACCATATGAGTGAATTCTATCTCATGGATTCCGCTGAATAGTGAGTCTACCTTTGTCCACAGTGTCACCTCATTCACTTTCGCAAGCTTTTTCAACAATGTCCTCCGCATAGGCGCTCCTGGCTATGTCCCAGACGAAACAGATGTCCTGCGTGTCCGTCAGAAGAGCGTCGGCATCACAGAAACCCGATTCAACATGGGCCAGCTCTCGTGCGTGTCCTCTCTCCTGTCTCTCTCTCTCTCTACCCATTCCCGTCACCAGTATACACATGTTTGATGTCGGAGGCCAGCGCTCCGAGCGGAAAAAGTGGATCCATTGTTTTGAATCAGTCACCTCCATCATCTTCTGCACTGCTCTCAGCGAGTACGATCAGGATCTCCTCGAATTTAAATCACAGGCGCGTCCCATCACCGTTCGCCTTGGTATCCACACGCCTTCTCACTTCCAACGCTTTAGAATCGAATGCGAGAGTCCCTCGCCCTCTTTGAGTCTGTTATCAATTCGAGATGGTTTGTCCGCACGTCCATCATCCTATTCCTGAACAAAATCGATGTGTTTAAGACCAAGCTTCCCAAAGTGCGTCAGATCGCCTTACAGTTGGTGTGCATTCGTCTAATATGACTAGGTTCCACTTGCAAAGTTCTTTGAAGAGTATACTGGCGGTACCGATGTTAACAAGGCAGCCAAATATATCCTCTGGAAGTTTATGCAGGCCAATCGGGCCCGACTTAGTGTATACCCTCAGTGAGTCCCCCAGGCAGATTGGGAGTGTTTTTATTTTGATATGGAACTAGTCTAACGCAAGCGACGGACACGACGAACATACGGCTCGTCTTTGCTGCTGTCAAGGAAACGATACTACAGAATGCGCTCAAAGATTCCGGAATCCTATAATTCCTTCCCTCGTCTCTCCCTCCCTGAGACTTGATGTCTTTGCTCTTGTGAGTTCTTCAAAACTCTGCGATCTCTGGTGCGCTTACACGATATTGGTAGTTTAAGCTACATCATTCCCTCCCTCCTTTCATCTATGTGCAGGTTTCCACCCTTCTTGAGATCTGTGTGTTTTGTCTGTTGCATTTCTCTCTCTATCTCGGGGTTTTTCTTGGCATAAAAAACTGCATTTGTTTCGATATTATCATATATATCCTCTTCATCTATTCAACACCCAGTTTTTTTTTCTTTCGTAATTTCTTCAACTGCACATAATTTTTTTTTTTTAGCTTGACAGTTTTCTGTTTCCCTCCTCGGCTGTTTTACCGTTGCTGTTTTTACTGTTGCTGTTGCTGGACACCTCATGCTCATGTTCACACGCGGTTGTCCATGGTTGCCTTGTTTATTGAAATGGCTATTATGTCATTTTTAGGGATCGACATGTCTGTCTGCCCGTCTCGCGTATCTTTTCCTTGTCAAGTCACGTCAAACTTATCTTTTTTTTTTTGACGGGGAAGAAGATGGAAGATTGATGTTGATGGTTTTGGGTTTGCTGCTGCGGAAAATCTCGATTGAGGATTAGGCGCGTGTCGTGTTCTGGTTCTCTCTCTCTCTCTCTCTTTCCTCAACACCCTATCCTTCTCCTTCTGGCTCTTTCGCTGCTTTGCTTCTATTCAACCATTATCCTATATGTCACTAGCGTTTTTCGTTCTGTCTTGTCTCGTCTTTTTTCTTTCTTTTTTTTTACCTTTAAGCTTGCTATCTTCCTTGTCGTGCATTATTATATACGTTGCGATATTTTTTTTCTCTCTTATTTGATATTTTGTCACCATGTATTTTCTTGTTTTATATGGAAACATCCCTTCTCTCTTTCCTCAACACCCCATCCCTCCTTGACAATTACTGTTTTTCTTCTTTCTTGTAGTGTTTGTGTGTTTGTGTACTTTTAGTTTTAAAAGATGTGAAATGTCAGGTTATTTCTGGCTGGTACTGTTTTATGACAGACGATGATTTATTTTTTTAAAATAGATTGTGGTGAATAGGAATAGGAATAGTGTAAGAGGTATATAAAATAAAAAAGAAGTGTTTATTGTATGGTTCTAAAGCTTATAAATATTTAAACTACTTTGGATATGTCCAGATTGAGAAAAGAAGAATGGAAACTAGGTCATTTGGCTGATAGATTGAAAGTATCAGTATCAGTATCAGTCATCAAGTCACAGGGACAGAAGGGCCTACTCTACCAAACAAAGCGATTTTGTCCGAATGATCATTTCAATGAGATTTTTTTAAAAAAAAAAAAAAACACGCTTCGCTTCGTCTACGCGCTTGACGTGAATCTGAATCTGAATCTGAATCTGAATCTGTGGACGACCTTTTTCATTTATTTATTCACGCTTCCTTGATCAGTCTCTGAATTTCATCTACTCCCTCATCGATCTCCCAAAATCCCATCTCGTACTGTGTCTCCGACTCTGACTCTGCCTTGGTTTGATGTTCGATTGGTTCTTCTGTGAGCTTGGAATGACGCTGATGTTTTGTGGTGTTGCTGACGACACCACCGATGCCATCCAAGAACTTTTCTTTCATAGCCCGCTCTTCCTTCTCTCTCTCCTGTACTTCTAAACTTTTCTTCCACCATATCTTCTCTACAATATGACGCACAATGACACGCAGAATGATGTATCCGTGAGATGCCACCGTAGCGACAAAAACGGCCTTGAACAAGAGTTCCTTCATAGCGATATACGTCTCTTGATCGTCTCCATCCACGCTCGAAATTCCAAGCGAATCGGCATCGGTAGATGGACTAGAAGAAGAATTTTCAAAGAATTCAGGAGAGAAGAGGTACACGAGAGCCGAGTTTGTCAAGGCACCGAGCCAGGTGAGGAAGGAAAGAGCATCAAGCCATGGACCCATCGTGTCTGTTCGGATGGGGATAGGCCGGCGATGGTGCACCGTCAACTTGAAAGCGTCAGACTTGGACTCGAAAAGATTGTTTAAAAATGCCATAACTAGGTTAAGGGAGGGAATGGGGATTCAATCAACGGATTTTCTCGAAATAAACAAACACCCAGGAAACTAGAACTCACCAGGCGCCAAAGGCCAAATCGTCGACCACAACGCGACATACCCAAACTGAATCACCATCTCGCTGTAATCTCCAAATAAATCATATTCCGGCAATCCCACCTCTTCTCGAACCTTTTCCAAGTATCCTTCTTCTTGTTGTTCTGTACTATCTTCTTTGTTTTGTTTCTCATCCACGTTGGCCTTGGTCGATTCTTTTTCTATTAGATCCGATTTGTGTGAAAGTTTCCCATTCCATAATTTGATCGCGAAACGCATGACGAACGGGAGTCCGATCTCCTGGAAAGTATTCACGATCTGGTTGGTCACGGTGTAAGCAAACATCTGATCCTGAAGTCTGGCAGGTTTGAGCTTTTGTCTCGCAGTGTTGACATCTACATCCCAGATACTAGCATTTCCACTCAGTATAGACCTCGTGGCAGCCTTGGGCCCATTAGTCGTGTCATTGAGCAGCAACAAGACGCCGGACATCAAATTGCCACCATACTTGAGCTTCAAAGCGAAAAGTCCATGCTGTACATAGCGCATGACACCTTCGCCAAAAGGCACATAAACGAATGCACTCAGACCTAGAGGCATGTAGGCCACAATAGCACTGAGTGCGAACGTTTTAAGAGTTAGGGAGGTATTGTAGGAGGATTGATGGAAATGATTTTCCCATGAAGTGAAACGAACTGCAAGGGCTTGATAAAATGTCAGGAGTTGAGGGACCAAGGCCGCAAAAAGAATGGTTGGTGAAAAAGCCTTCACAAATTTCAATTTTAGATTATTCAGTCAACGAAAGAGTCTTTTCGACGTACGACTAATTGCTTTCCGGGGCCTTGGTAGAGTTCCGTCACAAAGGCTTCGGTAACGAATATAAATGTCATGATCGCGATTAGGATACCTGCGAATAGCAATATCACTGGTAGACTTGCAAGAATGCGGATTTCACGTCCCCACCAGGTCCCTCCTGGTTTATAAGTTACGCGACGCTTCTCAACGGAGAAGGAACCACGTGTGCCGAACCGCAAGGAAAGAATTCTCTCTTGTACCGTCCACCACTCGACGAATGTCACAGACCATATACATAAGAGGATCGAGTACAGCGGAGAGTAAGGGGCGAGGAAGAAGTAAGAGAAGAGTCCAAGGGCAGCAGGAAACGACAAGAATTGCGTGTAGCCATTGAGGAAAGCAAAATAGAGTCCAATCGATTCGCCAAACTAGAAGTAGTCAGTGATCAAGCGAACGACAATGGAACGAAGACTAGTAATACAAACCTGCTCTCTGATACCATTAAGTTCGACGGAGCCCATTTTGCACGGTTTCCAGGACCGTACCCATATTTCGTTGAAACTGGGGTCATGCAAAGATGTGATGGACTCAACTAGGTCCCATTCAGAGCACCCAGGTGATACTCCCAGGCCACCCTCACTAGAGCAGGAGGATATAAAATCATGGACAAGACGTATTTTGTCCGCAGGTGACAGTTCTCCAATGAAACTATCTCTCGACACAGGCGTAACGGGAAGACCAGATAGAAAATCAGCTTGCCTGACGGGCACGTGCCAGATAAGAAAAGAAACGCTTTCCGAGAAAACATGCCTCAACGTACCTCTCCCTCCTGATCAAGTGCTCAAAGTGCTCTTGCGCCCAAGTCACAAACACCAAAATCTGCCCTGTAGACTTTCCTTTTTTGCCAACTGCCTTCAATCCTGCATTTGTCAATGTCTTGATTAAACGAACATATTGATGTTCGGCTTTGGTTGCTTCATTCTTGTTGCATCGCTCGGATCCTGCGCGGAACAGGATTACAAGATTGACTTCCGGGTGCAACACTTCTGTGTCCAGCATTATTACTGAGGAGAAGAAAGAACGAGAAGAGGAGCCGAAGAGTCAATTTAATCCTTGAGTTACGACAGCACGTGCCAATAGACTGATCAACTGGGACACTCCCGGCGTAATATTAACAAATGGTCCAGAGCATATTGATGCAGGGCAGAAGAGCGGTTATCACTACTCATAGCGTCATTGTTCCCAATCGGGGCCTTCGACCAAGCGGGCTTTCCTGGAATCTAGGTCTTTCGCAAATCCTGAGACAAATCAGACTCGACAAAATCTTGAGTAATAGCCACAGGCTAGTAGGGGATTCCGTAGAGCTGAGACAAACGGTCATTGTGGTCGAATATACCCGCATCAAATTGATAGGGACTGATGTACAAAGGTTTCATGTCTATCTGAAACATGGGTTAGTCATACCAGAGACGAGATGTACTGAGACATACCTAGTACAAATTTGGCACACATGGGCATAGGTTAAATAGCCGAGTAGTTCGTCAAGTCATTCAGTTGATCGCCTGTTACAATGTCATCTGAGGTGAGCCCGTTCATAGCCATCAAACAACTCCTGACTTACAAATAGCATAGCTACTTATCTTTAGGTATTAAATATAGCTGATCACCCGCTACGGTGTCATCTGAGCTACTTATCTTTTAAAAGTCCTTTCCAGTAATATCAACCTCAGTCAAGAAGAATGGTTTGTCAAGACCTCAAGCAAGGCATCAATCAAGAATCTCATGCACTTTAAGACTAAGGACAATCTGAAATGCGAGTTCCCAAGGGAAGATAAGATAATTATGAATCAATATCACAAGCCCCTGGCCTTAACGCGCACCACTGAGGTTGCAGCGGAGTAGCCTTCACACCCCTTTGTACAAAGCGATACGCTATATCATGGAGTCTCGGGAGTGCTGTCTTCACATCGCCTCCTGGGCCTGACCAGAAAACTTCAGCTGAGGCTGCAGCACGCGGCCAGACGATGGAATCGAGATTGGACGGGCCAGATTGTTCAGTCCATAGTAGTTGTTCACCTATTTGTCCTTGACATAAGGATATTTTTCCATAATATCAGCACGTACCGCCGACGACTAGCTTAGCTTGAGCCGACGTCAATCCATTAGTCGGATCAAATGAATAAGACTTCTGCCATGTCTTGAAAGGATCGCACCAACTGTTAGCGTTGATGTCATTATTAAGCCATTCTCCGGCCCCGCAATCTAAATAGAAGAAGTCAGAAGCAGCGTGAATCAACCTGAATCCTTTCTGTGCGACTGATGCTACATGTTGTGAGGAAACCCAAACCCTATACAAATTACGAGGTCAGTCTGGGAGTTGAAGAGATATTTACGCACAAGACTATTGTCTGATTGTGAAGTTTGAGTTGATGCTCGAGTGCCATTTCTTGTTGCTGAAATTGAATGCACGAGGATGAAGCAACTGTAAAAGTAACATACCTTCCCAAACTACTGGTGTCTTCCCTGCATTCAAGAGAACAGAATGAGTAGCTTGGATGAAAGTATCCAGTGCTTGCTCAAGAGTTTTCCCTTGTGATTCTGCACATGAATTATGAGCGTCTTTTCATATACCATTTCAAACTGAAAGGCCTACCGAGGTCCTGCTGCGTTGGACCATCGTTTATATAACAATTTGTATTCAACTCATCACCTCCGGTACTGAATAACTTGGACGGAAACATAGATGAAACTTCTTTCATTAAATTGGCCGTGAATTGGGTCGTTGTAGCATTGGCAACTCGAAGTTGGCCGGCAGGAGGTTCTATGATCCAAGGGATCGTGAATATCATGAAGATATGAATTAGTTGATGATAATGTTGATGGAATCCACCTACCAGCAGCAAAATCAGACCAAGGGGAAACCTCAGGACACGCAATATGCTCTGGATGAGATTTCGAGATAATAGCAGTGTGTCCAGGTGTGTCTATCTCGACCATGACGTCGATACCTCGCTACAATAGAAACATTAGAACAGCTGAAGATAAATGTATATCACTTCCGAATGCACCGCGGCAGCGTAAGCAACGACATCTTGAACGTTTTGGGGTGTATATATTTGGCTGGAAGAATATGCCCCTTTCTGCGATATTTCTTCGAAACCTGGAACGACGAGGGGGAATGATTGTGCATCTACGACATGCCAGTGAAGATGGTTAATCTTGACCCAGCTCATTGCATCCAAGGTCCGCTTGATGTCCTCAGCAGGGAAACTAGGGAAAACTTGAGTATACGTACGCCCTTAGTCGGAGAGACAAATGTAGTACTCACTAATTTCTAGAGGTATCGAGCATGAATCCTCGATAAGGCTGGGTATCTACATTAGTAGGAACCAGGAAAGCTCACAACTAACTCACATAAGCTGGGGAATCGCTGACATGTATTGGGGCAATGAGTGTGTAAGTTAATCCATCTGAATTGTACCATAACTGTCCGAATGTTGTCAATCCTCTGAACAACCCTATTGCGGTATTTGCTGTCAAGATTGCTATTCCACTGTCTGCTGGAATCCACAGGATATAACTCTCGTCTGAAGCTCCTAGACCAGCAACTGCATCTTCACTTATACTCTTCACTGATCCTGAATGTTGAGATAATTTGACCAAGAGGGATTGTAAGATGGCGGCGGATTTGACTGCACCAGAGGAAGAGGCGCCCCTATCTGGAACAAGAGCTTGTAGTTTGTCTGCCTTGAGGAAATGGGATGTGCGTTGTATAGCGTCAGAGAGATCGTGCGGTACTTGACTGATCCCGGATAACTGGATAGAGAAATCATTCGCAAGACGAAGTGGTGTATTGCCAGTCGTCAGATTATGCGGCCTAGGCCATATTGCGAAGACAAAGATGAATAATGAAAACACATTAAAGAGAGTGAGAATGTGCATGTCTGGGTTCAACTGCAAACTCTAGTCCTTCAGGTTCAAGAGACAAGAAGCACTGATGTGGGAATGTATATGTTATAAATTGCCTGTAGTGTCAATTCAGTGACCGAGAAGGAATAGAGAAAATCTATTCGTAGAATCATTTATTTGAAATCTTGAATCATCAATGCCCCGTGATATGAAGCCTGGACTGTTGTAAGTGCATCTTGAGCCTCATTCTTTTGTTTATCTCTATTTGGTTCTAATCCTTTGCCTTCGTCATTTTGCACATATTTCTATTTTTTATTTCTGTCATGATTAGTAAGCGCATTATTTTTACGAGAGAATAGTTTTCTACCCTCAGTTCTGTGGACATCAGACTGAGGTGAATATTTCATTATATGTTTCCTATTGTCTTTATTGATGTATCTAGTTGGATTGAACTCTAGGTACATGACAATACATTTAGTTCTGTGGACATCAGA
>Ga0154005_100694_pt1 | contig 11664 bp, 14 predicted proteins | sample TSFL089MetaG_FD_104698 | JGI IMG/M metagenome (GOLD analysis project Ga0154005, IMG submission 104698) | Attine ant fungus gardens microbial communities from Florida, USA - TSFL089 MetaG | ecosystem: Host-associated > Fungi > Mycelium > Unclassified | place: USA: Florida, Lake Talquin State...
AGATGGTAGCTAATAGATACCGTGATCTCTCTTAGAATAGCCTTAGCATAGCCACTTGTAATTATATAAATAGCTAGGCAATTCATAGAGGGAACTCTGTTGAGTTCTCCTCGTCTTAACCTCATACTCTCTGAAAGGGATCTGGGATTGTCCCGTGGGTCCTGACATCAAGCATCTGTGCCACATATTGATTGATGCCCTCATAACATGAGCAGATTCCTAGGTGGGAGATAGGGTCTTTTCTTTGAGAATCCATAGCTTATCTCTTTTCCTAGCCTTTCCAATCACATTTCTACCCTTTAAAATACTACACTTATCTTAACCAAAAATTATTGAGTAATTCTTTTCACTCATGTATGTTACTGACAACAAGTTGTTTGTCCTCATGTTAGGAACATAGTAGACATCACGAAGTTCATAGACCATTAGTCTTCTATCACTATCCATTGAAATCCTCACCAATCCTGATCCAACAGTATTAATAACTCTATCATCTTCAAGACTGATAGGGACAGCTAACTTGAAGGGAATGTAGTCATAAATCCACTCTCTTCTTGATATCATGGTTGAGGTCACTCCTAAGTCAATAATCCAACTTTCAGCAAGGTTAGAATTTCCTTTGTGTACCATGAACAATTTTATTAGCATTTCTCTTTGTGCTGATGCCAACTTGGCATTCTTCTCTCGTGATTCAAATCCTTTCTTGTTATTTGAGTTGCCATTGGATGCAAGGTCTGCCTTCATCTTTTTGCATTCCGACTTAAAGTGACCTATCTTGTTGCAGTAGAAACACTTCACATCTTTCTTCTTCCTTTTATGATTGCTCGGCTGACTAGGAACAGGCCTTTTCCCTTTACTATGACCCATCAATACAACATGTGGGGTACCTTTGCATGATTTTTCATCTATCAATATTTTTTTGATAACAAAGTCTGTGGTCAAGGTGATCTCATCCTTTATATAGAGGTGTTATCTAAGCAATGTATAGGATTCTAGAAGTGAAATGATCATGACTGTTGCAATCAGTAAGTCCTTTAGATTATGTCCAAGGTCTTTAAGCCTATGAACTTTGTTCTTCATATCACTGAGTTGTTGTTTCATAGGTACCATATCAACAAGAGTTGTTCTGAAAACATCTCTGAGCAACTGAGCTATTGTATATTGTCCTCTTCCTTTATAATGGTCCTCCAGGTAATCCCAAATTTCTGATACAAGTTGATATCTTTTGACATTTCAAAGAGGTTCCTTCTTCAATGTCAGTGTGATTTCTGCTAGGGCCTGATAATTCCTTGTTTGCCATTTATCGTAAGTGGCAGTGACAGTAATTTGGTCCTTTGGATCTGTTGCTACTTCTGGTGGATATTTCTCTGTCCCCTTCACAATTCCAAATAAACCTCTAAGCTTTAGTATAGTTAATATCCTGTACTTCCAATCATCGTAGTTTGACTCTATATTATCTAGTGCAGGAATGTCATAAACCCTACCATATCTTGTATCTTGAGTTGTGCTCATCTTTATATATATAGTATTGGTTTAGGCAATGGGGTCCATAACCTTTTATAATTAGTAGAATTGCGTTGCAGTATCAGATGTCAATCTAATGTTCTAGAGTTCAATCCAACTCAGTCTGATGTCCACAGAACTGAGGGTAGAAAACTATTCTCTTGCAAAGATAACATACTTACTGATCATGACAGAAATAAAAAAATAGGAATATGAGCAGAACTGATGAAGGCAAAGAATCAGAAATAAATGAAGATAAACAAAAGAATGAGATTCGAGATACATTTATAACATTACATACCTTAAATAACCTAGCATCTTCTGGAATATCAGTCTTGAGAAGACGATAGATTTGTACAACTGATTTTTTAGGAGTTGCTGATTTATAGTGAGTAGTTCCTTTTTGTCAAAGAGTTAGTAGACCTAGTTTAGTAATTTCCAGAGCAATAGATTACCAGAATCATCTTACCTACTATAATAGGCTTAGCTTTTTTGCCTGAATTACGAGTATGTATAGAAGTTTGAACCTAGATTGGATCTTGAATATTAGTTGATCCTTGCTGGCTAAGTCTTGGAGTATTTGGTGTGGATTGATGTGCTGAATGACGAGGTGTTAATGGCATTGATAAAGTACTAGTCAGGTATGAGCAAATAGATTACACAATCTAGTAGAATTAACTTACCCAGATGGCAGTTGTACTTGAGCTTGGACTAGCTGTAGCCTCAACTTCTCAATCTCACTCTCAAGAGCAAGTTCCCAGTTGTGGGTTTCCTGCTGCTGCTTCATCCACTTGGATTTCTTGGCATTGAATTGCTGTTGAAATGATTCCTGCATTTCAGCCATACGTGACTGAAGCATACTGTCAAAAATAGCTATTTGCTGGGCTTCTGCAGAAACATAAGAAGGTGGATAGATATGTGAATTATCATCAGAATTCATAGAGGGCTAATTGTGTGAACTCGACAACAGGTGTGACATGTGACAGACTTGACAAATATATGACATAACAGTTGTAAGTCACTTGACAGCATACTTACCGGGCCGACAGTTAAATGTCCGCCGTGTAAGAGTCCGCTTGATAGTGCCTGAAAGCCGTGTTGATGCCGGGCTATCCGTTATTCGTCTCACTTTACTGGCATCTCTGTCCTCCCTCGCCCGAGATTCGAAGTAGCCGATTGGTGTGGGTTAATCATAAGCTGACGCATAACATTCTCGCAATATACGACGCCGAATCAGGAAGAACCTACGCTCGGAAAACTGGTTGTTATCTTAGAGGACGCAATGACGGTAGAACCTCTTCTAGCGACAAGAGCACAACGCGCCTTCATTCTCACAAGTGTGTTCTCTATTTCAATACCTTCTGTGAACGGCGAAGAGCTAATTGGGTGTACAGTCACTGTTCGTGCGTACTAAATGTTTTGATGTAGTTTTCCGGAATCCCAGAATTTATCATTGGAACTTAGAGGCTATCGTTGTACTTGTCATGGTTGCTGTGACATTCGGGATGGTGTGTTTTTCAGCAGCCTGAATTTCAATCTAATTTGAATGTGATTCGGATATAGGTGCGAGGGGAGGTGAATATCGCACAGGTAGAATATCGAGTAGGTTCCGGTTCCTCGTTGTCGTATTCTTTCTTGTGTTTAGATCTTCTAGACACTCTCTTGCTACCTTGCGCTTTTTGCTCTGGCGGAGTATGTCATACATAACTTTACAATCGATGAAGCAGACTGACCGGATGCTTATAAAGGATTTTTGAGCTGCTCCTGGCATTTGATGCACTCCGTTTACGGAATATAGTCCAGCTTATCGGTATCCTAGGTGAGTTTCTGGTATAATTAATAGAGTAGAAAATGAAATTGATCTCATTGTAGCGTTCCATCTGGCTATGATGGTCTTCGCGGCCCTCCAAGTACATCAAACTAGAACAGCCCTTTGTGATGATCCCGTGCGTCGGCCATCCTTGTGAATGACGAATTCTTTGACTTTATGTACTACAGTCGTGTAGTAGGTTTGGTCCACTCTGGCGGAGGGTGCAGCCTTTCCTGATCGTTGCACCGTGTATAATTGCTACCTCGTGGTTGTTCATGCTCTTTTGGATCAAAAAGCTTTATGCTGAGTTCGGGTGAGATTGGTGAGATATCCCCTTCATGCCCAGTTAACGGTTATTCTCGATAGCTGGGCCATCTTCCACATCGTTGGAGCCAATCCAAGAATGAAGAGTAAGTCTGCCGAGACTGCATGATGACTGAGGTTCAAAGACTATCCATAGCGATGTACCAGTATTACCAGATCATGATCTGTCTCCTCAAATTTGATTTTTTTTGTTTCACTGGAGTGACTATGCAGGTAATTGGGGGATGTTCTCAGATATTTCATTATATTAATCCAAGCTGTAGTTGCTTATCCTCGTTCTCGCTGATCACGAAGCAGAGTTCGGCGTGACGATAGCCGCCATCCCTGTGGTACTAATCCTGCTTGTACTCTGCGGAATTGCTGTTCAGCGGGAGATTAAATGGTGAGTTCAAGCATACTCAATCCCAATCAGGACGTTCACTGCGCACAAGGATCATGTCTATCTCACTTGTTTTGATGCTTGCTGCTCAGAGCTATTGTAAGTGCTGTGCAACACTGTGATGATCGAATGACGGACTTATGACTTCAAATAGTTTGTCAGTGAGCGTTTCCATTCGTCAAAGGAGTGGGCTAACCATGAGTAGTGTACAAATTGGTCCGGTTCTACGAACCTGAATCCCGTGATCAGTATTCGACAACTCGGGCAACACTCACAGTTTTTAGTAAGCCCAGACCTCATAATCATCGAGGAATCAATTAACCTCGTTGCATTGATATCCCAGCTATTGTTGCTTTCTTGCTACTTTTCGCGACATTTTCCGTGGGTCTTCGCTGTTTCTCAGACTTCAACCGAGGTCTTGCCATCTCCAAGATACAAAGTAAACACACACACATTCAATTCTGCTTTTACTAACCCATAGTTTTAGATGTTTCTGCTCATCCGAAAAGATCTGGCAACAACAAGCCTTCCGCCCAGAATATGTCGGAATATGAATCTGGACACCAGGGTCCTCCTCTTGGTCCCCGTATATCCATCGAGTGATTCTGCTACAAGATGTTACCAAATCCTCAGATATCTCGGCGTTGGCTGCATTTCTAGTTATCTATGTCAACTTTTACTTACCAAGGATGCCTCTTGCTTATATCTGCTTTTGTTTACCAGTGGGTTTTTTACTACCATCCAGTATTTAGGACACCCTACCTAGACCTAAAACTCATGTTTTGGCCTTTGGTTGCTTACATTACACCACTGTTCTTGTGGATTAGATTTATCAGTGGAAATGTCTGCTGATTATATCATTACATAATATAAATGTTAAGACTCTAGACCACAAGGTAAATATACATTTACATGCTTCTTATTTTTGTACCACTAATAGAATATGAGCTCAGATGTTACAGTGTCTCATAGATGTATTTACCTAATAGAATATAAGCTGCACATGTTGATAAGCTACAGCTATATTATAGATAGCAATGGAAATGTCTCACCTCAGATGTTATTGTAGTGAATGCCAGTTGAGATAACCTAAGTTCACACTCTAAGTTGGAGTTGACAAAGAGAACTTGTTAGTGTAGTGAACGTTGGTAGAGATAACCTCAGCTCACACTCTAAGTCAGAGTTGACAAAGAGAACTCATTAGAGTTCCTACTAATTGGCTCAGCTACTTATACACGAATATGTGTTTACAAGTATTTGCCTAACTATTTTATCCTGCGCATCTCTTTTGAGTCATGATGTCCCACGCACATTTAATATTACATAATTATTAGAAAAGAAAAAGAAATAAAATAATCTGCCACCACAGATCGTCTAACTCACCTGCCATTTTATAACACCACTCCCTTCTCAAGGATCCTCGTCCTAAGGACTTCTTCATAGCTCATCATATGGGTCTCTTAGGTTACCCATGTCTTGGTTTTCATCTTCTAACCCCTCCAAATACTTTCTATTCTCCTCTATCCTTCATTGATCTCCCTCATCCTCTTCTTCATTCCATTCTTCTATTATTCCTTCCTTGTATTCGTATTTCTCTTCTTCTATTCTTTTCAAGAACAAATTTCTACTATATCTGGAGAATGGATTTCTTTTCCATCTCTTCCAGTTTTCCTCTATTTTCCTCCAGTATTTGCAATTATATTTCCTATTGCCCTATCCATAGAGCAATTTGGCCGTATACCTCCCTAGTAGCTCTCTTCTAAACATTTTGTTATCTTCTTCTTTCTCTTACCACCTTACTTCTTCCTCTTTTTTTCTGCGATATTCCTTCTCAAATTCTTCTACCAATTCTATCGCATTCTTTAGATTCTCTCTACTTTCCCATGTGTCTTCTTCTGCTGTACATCCCTTCCATCATACCAAATACTTGTCCCTTCCTCATACTTTTCTCTTGTTCATGATCTTCTCAACCTCCCATTCCTCTTCCCCTTCAATTACCACCGGTTGTGGCATCTTCTTTCTTTGTCCTTCCACTTGCAACTTATACTTTCATACCCTACTGACATTAACTACTGGATGTATTTTAATTGTGCTTGGCAACTCCAATTCTATTGTGTTACTGAAAATAATTGCCTTCACTTTGTAAGGTCCTACAAAGTGTTCAGTGAATTTCTCCGTTCATCTTCCGACCATCTGATACTTTAAGTCTTGAGTACTGAGTAGCACTAAGTTGCCTATCCTATACTCCTCTACTTCTCCTCTCTTTCTGTCTGCATACCACTTCATATCTTCTTGTGCTTTCTGCAGTGCTGTCTTAGCTTCCTCCTGCACCTTCCTCATTCTTTCTGCAAATTTCTCTGCTCCTTTGTACTTCCCCTTCTTTCTCAACTCAAATCCCATCCGTGGATCCTGTCCTTGGTTTGCCTTAAAGGGTGATACTTTAGTTCCAGTGTGCACCTTGTTATTGTAGGCAAATTCTACCGTTCCTAGCCATTCTGGCCACTGCTCTTGTCAGTGGTCTATGAACATATGGAGGTACTGTTCCAATTCTTGGTTTATCCTTTCTGTTTGGCCATCTGTTTGTGGGTAGAATGCTATAGACAATTTTGTCTCGATCCCCAGTATGTGATTTAACTCTCTCATGATACCTGCTACAAATTGTGGTTCTCTGTCTGAAATAATACTATCTGGTAGTTCATACAACTTCCAAATATTATCTCTAAACAATCATGCTAGTCCTTCTGCACTTGTTTTCTCTGTAGTAGGAATAAAGTGTGCCATTTTTGTAAACCTATTTACCACTACTAAGATCGAGTCGTAACCTTGTGCTAAAGGCAATTTCGTAATGAAGTCTGTACTAATATGAGTCCACGCCTTCTCCAGAATCAAATTTGGCATCAGTTTCCCTGCCGGTGGTTGTGTTCGATTCTTGTTTCTTTGGCAGATATCGCACTTCTCTATGTATCTTTTCACCTCTCTAGTGACCTCTGGCCACCAGAAATTTCTTGTTACCAATTCCGCCATCTTCCACTGTCCTCCATGTCCTCCCACAGGCATATCATGGTGTAGCCTGATCACTTCTGCTCTCAACTTCTCATCTCTAGGAACATATACTTTTCCCTTTTTTAGCATTAGGCCATCTTCTTGATGTCATTCTTCATCTCTTAACATCTTTACCCCTGCTTGCTTCATTTCCTCCACTGCTTTTACCACCTCATCATCCTTTGCTTTGCATTTCCTTACTTTATCTAGCAAATCTACTCCTTCTATCACTACTTCTGCTACTTTAATTCTTTTTACTTCCAACCACTTTTTTTTCACCAACATCTGCTCTTTATTATCCTTTTCTACTGCAACCTCCCAATCTGGTCTCCTACTCAACCCATCTGCCTTTCCCATTTTGCTTCCTGCAATATGTTTCAATACGAAGTTGAACCTGGATAAATATAGAGCCCATCGTGTTTGTCGGTGATTCAACTTTTGATTACTTATAAAATATTCTAAGTTCTTATAATCTGTTCAAACTTCGAATTTACTCTGGAATCCTTCCAGAAAGTGTCTCTATGCTTCCAAGCATTTTATCATGGCTAGTATCTCTTTGTTATGTATTTTGTAGTTTCTTTCAGTCTCATTTAGCGACTTAGAGATATATGCCACCAGTCTCCACTTATTATCTTTGCATTTGATTGATAATACCCCTCCTGTTGCAAAGTTAGAAGTGTCTGCTTCCACTCTAAATTCCTTGTCTATGTCTGGCACAACTAATAAGGGTCTGCTTGTGAAGACGTGCTTGAGCTGTTCGAATGCTTCCTGTTGCTCGCTTCCCCATCTCCACTTCTCCTCTTTTCTTGTCAAGTTATTCAATGGCCAAGCTAATTTGGCAAAGTCTTTCACAAATCACCTATAGTAATTTGCAAGGCCCAAGAACTTCCTAATATCTCTGACCGTCTTAGGTACTGGCCAGTTTAATACTCCCGCCACTTTATCTTCTTCCATTTCAATATTCTCTTGACTCATTACTACTCCTAGGAAATTCACCTTCTGCACTTTCCAAGCACATTTCTCTGGTTTCACATACAGGTTGTTTTCCTCCAACCTCCTCAATACATCCTCTACAATTTTATCATGTCCTTCCTCTGTCTCTATCCCTATCAATACATTGTCTACAAATGCCACTACCTTTCCCTCATTGATTATATCTCTCAGAATTTCATTCATCATGCCTTGGAATGTGGCAGGTGAATTCACATCATTCTGAAAAACATTACTACTGGCTCGTACAACCCCATATGAGTAGTAAAGACTGCCTTCCACTCGTTTCCTTTCTTTATCCTCACATTGTTATAGCCCCATTGGAGGTCTATTTTAGTAAATACTCTTTTATTGCCCATAGAGTCTACTAAGTCTGTAATCAATGGCAGAGGGTAGTTATTCTTGATTGTCTGCTTATTGAGTCTCCTATAGTCCATAACCATTCACTTCCCTCCATCCTTCTTGCCCACAAAGAACACTGGTGACGTCTGAGATGATTTTGAAGGTCTAATGTACCCCTTCTTTAAATGCTCATTGACAAACTTTTGTACTTCCTCCTTTTCATTCCTAGAAAGAGGATATACTCTTGCTTTGCTTGCTTTAAAGTCATAACTGAGATCTATCACATGATCCCACACCTTTCTGACTGGCATTCTTTCAGATTCCACCTTCCCAAACACCTTCAACCATTTATGGAACTGTTTAGATACCATTTCCTCTACCTTTCTGTGATCTGCTTTAATTTCTTCCTCTCGTCCCCAATCCTCTTTCTTATCCACTGCCCATCTAACAATTTTCTTTTCATCTTCTCTTATTTCCTTCTTTTCTTTTATCCTCATTGTTTTTCCACACAGTGGTGGACATCTTGTTATTCTTACTTTCCTCTTCTCCCAATCTATCTCTGGATTATGAGCTGCCAACCATAGCATGCCCAATATCACATCTGTCTTTCCTAATTCGCAGACATCCATCCATACTCTTTCTATATGTCCTTTGTAAAACATATTCACCTCCACCTCATATGTAATCGCACCTCCACTATTACCAGTGCCATCTATGTTTCTCACTTGTAAAGGTCAATCTAATTTAATCAACCTGTATCCTTCCTTTTGAGCCAAGCTTTTGCTCATGAACATCCTTGTTGCTCCACTATCCAATAACGCTTTCACTGTTCTCCCTTTGTAAGTATCTATTTTCTCAATACCCACAGTCATCCACACTTCTCTTAGAGGCTTAAATGTTCATCTCACTTCTCTTGCTTTCTCTTTCTGCACTGCCTTCTGATTGACAGTTTCTGCCATCCTCCTTGGATCAGTGATTCCAGCCCCCCCCTTCTGGGCCCTAGACACTGTCCATTCTACCTCTCCCCTCCAATTCCACCACAGTGTTTTCCTTTCTGTCCTACAAGGTGGACAGAAAATTTCTCCTTTCTCATTTCTCTCCATCTTCCAAATAACTGTATCCTTTCCTCCACATGTACTGCATTTTACCCTCTCTGCTCTTCCACTCTCAGCTTCTCTATCTCTCCAATTCCACGCCTCCTTGCAGCCTCCACACCATATATTACTCAACTGCACTTTTCCCAGGAAACCCTGTCCCCTGTTTTCTTCCATCTTCATTCCCTTATAGTCACATCCTCTATACTCCACAAAAGTCACCACCTCTCTGGGTGTTGTCCACCCTTCCATACACATTGTTGCCCCCCTTGGGGGTAATCCTCTTGCTCCACTGTGCTTCTTCACCTTCTCCCATACTTCTCACAGTGGTGCCACTTCCTGTCCTCTTCTCTCTTTTTTTTGTAGACACTCCCGCTTCTTGTGCCCCTCTTGCCTGTATCCAAAACATTTCACTGCCTCTCTCACTACTTTTTGCCTCCTTACTTCTCTCATTCCACACTGCATTACCCTACTCTTCAACACTTCGAATCTATTTCCCCTTACTACTTTCTTCTCCTCCTCTCTTCCTCTGTACTTCCAGGCAAGGTGCCCAAACCTCCCACACCTCTTACAAATCCTGCCTTCTCTTCCTTCTAATTTTGCCCTTAACTTGGTGAGGGCATGCCTTTGGTTGAGCATGTCACTCATGATTTGGTTGTATACTTCCAAGGACATTGTGTGATGTACTTAGAAGGGCAAGTTATTGTTGTGGTAAGAAAAAATTTATGTATTTTTGAGGGACTTGTTGTGTTCTTCACCTATCTTACTTTTACGTCTGCTGGGGTGCACAATCTTCACCCAGCCAGATACTTACTGCCATACTGACTACTACCCTAATACTAGGGTAGACTATCACTTCACGGAGAAGATCCCTACTCTAAGTAGCCTCTTAAGGAGCGACTACTATTCTTTTGTGTAGACTGATCACAATGGACCAGTAGCACAAAGTTGATACGACGAAAAATGTACAAGTATACTATGGAGCCCACTCAATTGTAAGGTCTAGTCTGGGCTAGTACCTGAGTTTGGTCCTAACCGTCCACCTCTGGGGTCTAAACTTCCCAGTCAGTCCACTTAAGCCTGTGGCCTGGCTATAAGGAAGTTAGGAGTGATCTGAGTCGATCACACACCAAGAGAGATTATGAGAGTAAGATTGCTCGAGACCAAGGAGGTCAGAAGCTAGTAGTGATAAACAAGTTCTAGTATAGTGAACATTGGTAGAGATAACCTCAGCTCATACTCTAAGTTAGAGTTGACAAAGAGAACTCGTTAGAGTTCCCGCTAATTGGCTCAGCTACTTATACACAAATATGTATTTACAAGTATTTGCCTAACTATTTTATCCTGTGCATCTCTTTTGAGTCATGATGTCCCACACACATTTAATATTACATAATTATTAGAAAAGAAAAAGAAATAAAATAATCTGCCGCTGTGGATCGTCTAGCTCACCTGCCATTTTATAACAGTTAGAGTCCTTACTAATTGGCCTAGCTACTTATACATGAATGCATGTTTACTAGTATTTGTCTACTTGAATTATCTTATGGACTCCTTTTGAGTCACAGTGTCTCATGTACTTCAAACTATTACATAATAAATAAAAATGAAAATGAAATAAAATATTCTGCCACTATAGATCCTCTAGTTCACCTATCATTTTATTACACCACTCCCCTCTCAAGCTTCCTCGTTCTCGAGGATCTTTCTTATAACTCACTATCCCAATTGCCAATATTTCCTATTTCATCCTCTTCTTATTGTTTTATCTGTAAGAACAGATTGTGGCTCACTTTTGCAAATGGATTTCTTTTCCATTACTGCCAATTTTCTTCTGACTTCTTCCAATATTCCTGTTTGTATTTCCTTTCCCCCCATCCATACAATAACTTCACCATATACTTTCCCAGTATAAGATCTTGGATCGTGGTTGAGTAACCCTAACCCTTAATCCTCTCTTTATCAGAGATTGACAAAGAGAACTCGTTAGAGTCCTTGCTGGATTGCGTACACTACTTATACATGTTTAATTGTTTGTCCTTGTTTACTGATCCAACTATATTACCTAATTAAAAGAAAAGAAAAGAAAAAGAAAATAAATATTCCTCTAAGTCAATATTTATATTTCTTTTCTTTTAATTATGTAATAACATCGGATCAGTAAATAAGGACAAATAGTC
>Ga0154005_100696_pt1 | contig 11623 bp, 9 predicted proteins | sample TSFL089MetaG_FD_104698 | JGI IMG/M metagenome (GOLD analysis project Ga0154005, IMG submission 104698) | Attine ant fungus gardens microbial communities from Florida, USA - TSFL089 MetaG | ecosystem: Host-associated > Fungi > Mycelium > Unclassified | place: USA: Florida, Lake Talquin State Forest...
GAGGGCAAAATCATCGAAGCGACTCGTGGTGGGGTTGTTGACGGGCCACTTTTGAAGATACGTGTTGCACTCAAAACCAAGGAGAGATGACATATCTCAAGGTTGCTGTGAAAGTATTTGCTCTATTGTGACTCGATTTCTTTCTCGAATCTGATTTGTGTTTCCTGCATCTTCGACTCACGGTCTCTGTCATCATGATCTTCGGTCACTAGACTGTTCGCCAATAATCCAATTGCAATCCAATAACCCACAAGATTTTCCTGATCGAGCAACCTTTATATTTCACCGCAGTATGACGTCTTTTTCCTAAACTACTCGTTGACTTTTTTTATCACGGGTCACCCCGAAATATCTCATGCCATTCTTCAACAACCAAACCTTACATATCTGTTATAAATAAAACCAGCACTTAATATTGATGATAATTTTATTGAGTCTACCATGATTCCTCTGTCCCCTCGCTCATCGTAAGATTCATATCAGGGCATTGTACCCGACATCAACTCTCGTAGTGTGTAAACAACCTTCATGACTCCTCATTGTATCTACTACGTGTGGAGTGGAAAGTTAATGGTGGAGATGGGAATCTCGGGGCGTCCAGTCCTCCTGTACATCCGACCAGCCATCTGAGACCATGCTTGCCAAGAAAATGTTGTATCATCACAACACCACTCAAATCTTAATGAATGCATTTCTCAAATATTTGATTTCTAAGAACGTTTGAATATTACACCTGTAGGATTTTTACAGTAATTGACCTGGTGCTGGGTATACAGGTCATCTTCAATATAGTGATCAAGACTAGCTATTAGGACATTGGTTTAACATTATAGGCAATATTCTGCCCAGTGCTTATCACTCCTACTCTTTAAGGTCTTTGTAGCTTGTCATTTCGTCATTCTGATACCTATCCCCTAACATATAATTAATAATTGATTGAAGAAAAGAATATGCTTAATGTTTGTCGTGATGGAAAAATAAGGTGAGTATAGTTACAATGTGTGGAACAAATCACAAAACAGATACAAAGGATGAGAGTATTCATGGGAGAGCAATTGAGGTATGAATGGAAGTCAAGTTCTCCAGGAAATCAGGAAGATCATTACCCAAGAAAGAAATAAGTTTAAAATGAGGAAGACATCAAGCACTGCTGCCTTAATACTTCTTAGCCAGCTTCCGCAGTTGACCCTGCCCGGGTGCCATATCGTTCGAAGATGGTTGTTTGACATGACCCTCGCCCATCGAGGAACTAGTTGCATAGGGGTTTGTAGCGTTGACATCAACAATCGTACTATGTCTAGCATTTGACTTGGTTGGTACCCGTTTGATACCGAGAGTCCGTTCCACATTCTCCTCGGCAACTATCCCTCTCCCAAACATCTTCTTGACGGCACTACTATGTTTTATTGAAGCATTCAATTGGCCACCTTTAACATTGCTAAGAACAGTGGGCTTGTAGTCTCCTCGTCCAATACCGGGTAAACCAACGACAGCGGCGGTGATTTGACTACTAGCTCTTCCCGAAGGATGTATTGGAGAAACCGTAGATAATGATGTAGGAGAGGACAACGCTTGAGCTAGTACGAAGGTTGATTTCTGAATAGAATCAGATCGAGGAGCAGCTTTCATATTATTGGAGGGTCTAGTCCGTAACGAGGGTCCGGACTTGAACTTATTTATGAACGATGGTGTCTTGGGCTTGGAGGTTGTCCTTAGTTGTTTCAATTTCGATGAAGGCAAAGATTGCAGATCATTTGTCTCAGGTCCATTGAGTGGCAGAGGGAAACCAAAAATGACCGGAGACTCTGGCCTGTTTGAACTAAATGGACCACTCGAGGCAGATGCAGGTATGTCACGGGTCGTCAGTCGTTTAATAGCAGCAGGGTCATCACTTGTCACCACTCCATGCTTGACACTTCCGGCGGCATTTTCAGTAGTAGCGATAGCTCGTCCTTCTCCTCCTCGTTTGAACTCAATGCCATATTGAATCTCTTGTGGCGATGGGAAGACAGGTAACCGCCCATTCCGTTTGGATGGGCCGTGATAAATAACGTGAGCGTCTGATGATCTGGTGCGCGAAACGACTTTTGCGTATGAGGCTGGACTAGATGTTGATCTCGATGTCATGCGCTTATCGTCCGCGGTTGAGGGAGACATAGCAGCAGATTGTGGTTCGACGACTGGCTTGCTCGAATTTTGTACACCAGTATTTGCAGAAAGCAGAGAATTTTTCTGATCCACTTCAATCGACTTGGGGGAACTAAGCAGATATTCCCGTTTCCCCCTGACTTCTTGTTTGTGATTCGACCCCGCAACCACAGTCAATGAATCCAGGGCTTGGGCGAGAACAGGCCTTACCGAATGTGAATCCTGCGGTGCCTCGGCGTAGTTATCCAACGCTCTTCAAAACTGTTGCTTTCTTCAATAACCCACCAGCTCTAAGTAACGCGGACTTCGACATAGAGTTAGTAATGGTGTCTCGTTGGGCTTCGAACTTTTCAATCGACATGAAACCTGATGATCGTGGATCAGGAGACGTAGTGGCAACAAAGGATAGTCTCGTTGCTTCATCTGTCTCAAGATGAACGCTGCTGCATAACGGAGTGGGCGTTAAGAATTGTGCAGGCACGGGTGGGGATGATGGCGATCGCGAAAATGAATGTGTGCGCAGACGGGAACGAGTACGTAGGTCGAAATCACTAACAGCGTGCCCCATTTTCTCAGTCACATCAAGTAGATCCCATTCGACAGCTCTCGCAACACTTGGGCTAGGTGGGATGATTTCTTCCTGGGGCGGAGGTGCATCTGGGTCAATTTTACCCAGCCAAGCCGTCACTCGTCCTCTCGTTTGCGCAGACTTTTTTAGTTTATTTAACCCCTTTTTCTGCACCAAATCCGTCGAAGTGATCTGCAGTGCTGTTACGGATGGTTTGGTATCTCCGGGGGACGCGATAGGAGAAAAGTTGTAGGATTTGACACTCGTTTTTTCACATTGCTGAGAGTGTTGATGACGTGATTGGAGATAACTTTGAACTTCAACAATACTTTTCCCAGCTTTATGTGTCTTTCCTCCATCTACAGATTCCTGCTCTTGCTCTTGCCCATCGCCATCGTCGTTCCTTGTTTCTTTGACCCGATGCTCCCGTATACCCTCTCTGTACCTGTCACCGTCAACGCCACCTATACTGCTCTGATCCAGAGTCAGACTCGAAATTGCACTCTCATCGGGCAACATTCTCTCTGAACTGGCGCTCCCAGCTCTACTCCGTACAATGTTGTCCTCGGAATTAGGCGTTATCGACAAGCTAGGTGCACTACTCTCTGTTTTTGTGAATGGTTTTCCCCTCAGGCTTCTAGTATCGAGCGAAATCAGAGGCCCAATGTCACCAGGCAGGTCACCGCAAGCGTCCCATTTCTTCCCATTTCTTCCTATCTGTGCTGTGAACTGTCCTTCAATTACACCTAAGCCGCTTTCCACTCCTCCACACGGATTAGTAGGCACGATGGGAAGTCTTGAGAGTCGTTTACACGCTACGAGAGACGGTGTAGGTGGTACAGGTGGAGCAATGCCTTGAGATGAATCTTGTAATGAAAGAGGGGACAGATGAATCATGGTAGACTCAATAAAATTATCGTCAACATTAAAACCGTTGGTTTTACCTATAACGCGAGATTTTGTCACTGGAAGTGGTATCGGAAACGTCTTATTCATGTCAATTTCTTCGGATGGCTTCGCTTTTCCTTTTTTTCCCCCTAATTCTGCCTCTGGAGGACGTTCGTCGGACATAATATCGGCTTTTTCTACTTGCAGTATATGATTACTCTTCACCACAGCTTCAGTATCCTTATTTAAAGATGTGAGGGATTGGTTGCGAGATTTTGGTGAGAGTGATAGCAAATCGACGCCATCGTTGACGGTAGGTGTGATAGAATGACTGATTGCTATTGCTGCCGGATCCATAACAATATTGATTACATCCGCAGAGACACCAGCATCTGTAGGAGGATACGCGCCTCTAATGTCGACAATAGAGCCATCATTCACAAGAGGACACACATATTGTTGAGCAACAGGTGGCTCAGTCGCGCCTCTTCCAGTCAGAACTGATGTATATCTCAAAGATGGCGATATGCAGGTTATCTCCCCTCTTTCTTTTTCTCGCCTTTCTTTCTGCAGTTCAAACAGGGCCTGAGGTGAGTTTTTTGAAGAGGAGCCTTGATTTTGGACGCGATTATCATAGTGAGAAATAATTGATGGAGTATAAACACTCATTTGTGTCGACGTCTGAAGATAGGGATGAAGGGCAGGAAGAGGCAGAATAACAGTAGGCGTCTCACTTGTAGTAATGGGCAGTCCTGATATCGGAGAAGTGCAGCCTCCCCCTTGGCTAGCGACCGGTGAGAATGTCAACGAGCTTGGTTTAGATGGCCGAAGAGGTAGCTGCCGAGGAGGGAAATCAAGATGAGTAAAACCTTGTTGTGGAACGGGGCGCAACGACGTTTCATACGAGGATTGAGGGAAATCGGATTCTTGGGCAAGATGATACTGATACGATGCAGGGTCAACCCATGCTTGTTGTATATATGAGTCAACATAGGGTGGGATGGTAGGCTGGGGAAGAGGGCGCGTCCGATTCTGCTGCTCTGGGGAAGACGTGTACCGGGGGTTTACAATCGGTTCGGGTGCGAATGATGGAAGTTGCGGTGGTAATTCAGCAAGAGCGTCAGGATGAAGGATAGTGATCGGTATTTCTAATGCAAAATCTTTGCTAGGGAGTGATATGATATTAAATTTGGCCACAAATTCGAGTATAGAACTCACCTTCCCAGACCCATAACGACCTTAACTTGTATACTTGCTTGTAGAGTAAACAAGGCTTCGCTTACTTGCCCGGCTTCGTCGGTATCTCTTTCATAGGTTCCACCTCTCACGCCTTTCGCGGTCAATGGCACATCGAATACCAGGTGTGCAACACCTTCGCCACCGGGAGGAAGGGTATACTCTAACCCCTCAAAAGGAACAGTCAGAATTGTATCTGATAATTGCAACGGCGGTGAGCCTGAGTCAGGGCGAATAGAAGGGAGAAGGAGTGTTCGATTAAGTGAAAGCAATAATCCTGTGTTCTGCATTTGATTGTAAATTAGCAATTGAAATACTAGCTTGTGATAATACCTTTCGATTGGAATGGTTCTTGACTTGCAATTCAACACAGGCACTTTCACCAGCTATCAGAACCCCTCCTATAAGGCGTCCATGCACCCAAAATTTCCCGCTCTCACCAACGACAATGACTCCTTCTTCAGCCTTGACTCGACTAACAAGTCCGAAGCCTTCTTCACAAGTCTCCAAAACGGTGACTTCGTCTTTATCAGTAATCAACTGTCGTTCATCTTTCCAGAAAACACCAACACTCCCTCGAACTTCGTAGCAAACCCTGGCAAGCCCATCAGCGAAATCTACCGACGCCGGCGACGAAAGTGGAAGTGGAATGCGAAAAAGAAATGTTGAACGCCCTCGTTTGGCTTTATAATAATGCTCTGGTAGTGGTATATCGCCAGGAGGAGGATGTGGATCAACAGCATTGGAAGGGGGGAGATATGGCCCTTGAAAAAGCCTTCTCGAATGAAGAAAAGTCATCCTTGCAGAATGGTCCGGCGATGTCAGTTCTAGAATTTTTGTTTGGTGCAGACCTAGCGAACAAAAGTATGTAATTTCATACCCTGAGATGCAAAAAGCTCAACCATGATTACTCCGATTCCCAACTTGTCTGACTTGCACTCAACCTCCATCTTTCCAGTTACATATGACCCCGCAACGACTGACTGCATGGGTAATATGATAGACACCCGAATTTTCGAGTGATCTGTTGTCGCATTCATCGGTTCTGCCATTGCGAGGGGCGCCATCCTCGCGATAAAGCCTGTGAGTGGGATTGAAAGGATTCGGAGAATACCGAAAACAGGATTGCAATTTCATTACACTGTTAGGGGTCATTGATGCTCATGACAAGTGCAAAGGCTCTTCTTTGTCCTGTGGTGAGGTTGTCTTGATTGTGAGTGATTGCCTTGCTACTCTTCTAGGTTTACCAAAGCTAGAAACTCTTTTCCATCCTCTGGCTAGTAGCAAACTTCAGCTGTGTGGCCATGTTGTTGCTCTGACGGCTGTATGAAGAGCTACAATATGGATTAATCATCTAATATGGTCGATGATTTTTATCAGTAAGTATCGACCGAGTGTTTGGGTCAGACATCTAATTACCGACCTGCCCAAAACAGATGAATGGTTTTGCAATGGTTTGCAGAAGTAGTTCATGATTGAGAACCATTCATTGTGTTGTAAAAACAATTACGGATCATAAAAGCTGATGGAAATTTTCAAAGCAATATCCCATTCTGAAGGGAGAACAGAAGGGATTACCTATCCTTCGTGTTTACATGACATACAAATTCTTAGATGAAATGTATGGGGATGAATAGATGTGAGCTTGCTCACTCGTCGCCTCGCTTCCGTGAGAGTTTTAATGATATTGATCCGTCTAAGGCCCTGGACCACTATCGGGGTGCACATCATCTTCTTAAACGAAACCGGGTTAAACCCGAGTTGGGCTCATCCTAGAGCTTTTGGTGATCGATCGTACTGTCAAACTTCGTTTGGTTGTTAGGACTGCGTGATAATTACCTCAAGCCGCCGAGTGTATCAAGCAAAGGTGTTTCCCGACATCGGACAAAGGGCGACTTGTGTTCAAGATACATAAAAGATCAGTCTTCGTGCACTCGGATGCTGTCAGGACCATGACAATTCTTGTATATCGGTCACGGGGGGCTTGGGTATGCAATTTGATAGCTGACGTCCAGGAGGAGGTTGAATTGAAAGATACATGTCTGCACCATCGATCATCGGACTTCGCTTGGGTCCTTCCTGCGTGAGCATACAGCTCGGCGGTCAAATGCTTCTATATCTCTTCGTGTTTATCGGGACATGTCTTGGCAGTGTACGATTCTGGTAATTAATGATATATATTCATTCCGGCCTATATTTACTGATTTCCGAGAATTAACAAGACAATTCCTTTCTAATTCATACATATGCAAGTAGAAGCATCGAACAGAAATCTAGCTAGCCAATTTACCCCGGCAACTGGGACGGAGCAAAGCTTTTTGTGGCAATAGCGTCATTAATCTTTGACATTCCGTACAAGAACGCGGAGATGGCCAGCGAATTTGGGTGCAAGGAAAGCTCTGAAATTGTAGTCACGCTCACTAACAGGACTATAAGCAAGGAAGGCCAATCACGAGCAGTGAGACATACGTGGTACCACAGTTCTCCAGCTCTAATTTTCTGAATATGTTACCGAGCATTAGATAGAGCTCACACCAGCCAAGGCTGTTTATCTGTCAGCCAAGGATAATCATATAAATGAGCTGGGTGAGACGCACTTGATACCTGGGCACATGCGGGGTCCTCTGGAGAACGCAATGAGGCTATTGTCGAGTTCCTTGTTGTCCAACCAGCGATCAGGATCAAAAGCCGATGGGTCTCTGAAGACAGCTGGGTTCCTATGCATGAATGTATTGCCCATCGCAACAATAGTCTAAAGAATCAATTATATCAGGTGAGCGCGCGAAGAAGATGAACAATAAACCTACACCAGCAGGAACCAAGTGTCCAGCGATAAGCGATTCAGCCTGGGTCACTCTTGGGAGAGGGCTTACAACGCCATGTGAGAACCTCAGCGCCTCTTTAATGACAGCGGTCTTGACAGACGTATGATTAGTGTCGGCAGTGACATAAGTACTAAATACTCACTAAGTAAGGTAATTTTTCGAGGGCTTGAACGCCCATTGGTGCATCCTTCTCTGGCCATGCTTCTCTAAGTTCCTTAACAAGTCGCTCGCGAATTGTGGGATTGCTCAGGACATGGAATATGCCAACGGAGCAAGCATTCCCAACACTATCACTGCCCGCTGCGATGAGGACACCACCCTCGTCAAGCAAAGATTTTCTCGTCGGAGGCTCTCGGCTGTTTTCTGTGTTGAGCAGATGGTGATAAATAGTCTCATGTTCAACCTGTTCCAATGATGAAGGATCGGCGAGCAATCCGTCGACTTGTTTTTCAATTCGCCTCGAAAGCTTGGCCGCTGCGAGCATAGCAGGTGTTTTGAGAAAATCAGGCAGATGGAAAATAAACGGTGCCAAGAAAGGGAAGTGCTGTATCCAAAAGAAGAGACCGTTCGTGTCCATGATAGCCATGAGGGCTGGATGTCTAAAATTTGGGTCGTCCAGACACCTCACAGTGTTCGCATGGCAATATGAGGTGATTATCTCTACTGTTGTAGAGTGAAGGCCAAGATGAAGGTCCGCCACTCGACCCGATTCTGCATAAGGACCGAGGGCAGTGATAAGTCGGTCTATCTGTATACACATTGAGAAATAGGAAATCGAGTTGGAAGAAAGGAAACTTGCCGAATACTGAATGAGGTTCTCGAGTTTCAGGATTGCACGTCGCGAGAAGAGGGGCAGAAGAACGTCCCTGCGTTTCTTTGCCAGCTTGGGATCCGTAAGGCCAAACGAAGATTCTTCTTCGTAGAAGCAATCGTAGAAGGCAGCCCACTTGCTCATCTTCTTACCCATACCATATATGTCATAGTAGGCTTGTGGCTCGCTGAAATGTACCTTCGAGGTCAAATCAGTAACGCTCAATGTGCTTGGAACCGAGAAACTTGACTTACCATGTTCGGTCTGTATCTGACCACAGGTCCTGGATCCCTCTTGAGTTAAGTGGTGTAATACGGATGTGCGTTTTGAACTCACCATATATTTTATGTAATTCCTCTAGCTGGGAGACCTGGGCACCGTCTTTCCAGAGGTCATAATACGCAGCATAGTAATGGGTAATCGCAGCAAGCGGAGGTCCAGGGAATTTCGATAGAGGATGAATATATAGTCTATATAAGGCCAAAGCTATGGTTCCAAGTGCACCAGCAATGAGTAATGCGGAAACAATGTCCCAAGTTGAGTAGGTTATCATGGTCAAGGTCCTCTCGTCTAGATAGCAGGGCTTTGGGGTGCCTTCTTTCAGGGCTCATACAGAGGGTTATATAGGCCAGCGCATGCTTTATTAGCATTAAGAACGACCAAAAGCGTAAGGGTCAGAAAGCCTAGGAGCGAGGAGATGAAATTGACGTAAGGGGAAATCTGACTATCGCTCGTACCATTTCCTTGTTGACGTCTCGCTTTTTGATGCGACCACGAGAATGACATCTTTGTGATTGCCATACAATGTAACATGTTTAGTATCTGTGTAGACTTTCATTGAAACATGTTCACATGCTTTTGGCCTAGTCGGAGTGCGAGTGGGAATATACGACTTGGCTGTCAATTTTCCGACCCCAGAAGCTCACATACACGAAGCTAAATTATTTATTCACTGTCATTGGTGTCCGCCCATCACAGAAGAACATGAAACCTGCCATGGAATCTTTCGGTAGTCGGGAAGGACCCGTGACCAAAGGCACGAATTCTTCTTTAGTCTTCATACAATCAATTTTTTCATGCATTCCTGTCCTGGTAATATTAGCGCTTGTCCGTTATGACGTCTCTAAAGTTTCCGTCATGAAAGGGGAAACATATAATCATAAGTCGATCCAGAGTGAGTGAACGGACATAACCGGGGTCAAACAAGGGCTTAATACCGTGTAGAGCAGGGTTGTTTCCAAGTGAGCGTCGTGGTCTCGGAGATAGTATTGATCTACAACGAGTTTTCGACTGCACACTGGCAGACCAATATAGGTGGGTGTACAATCATCTGATCAGAATTTGGTCTGGTAACGTTTTCTATCGGGTAAGTTTGAGTGTTATAGGCTGAAGCATCCATGAATACGTATAAGACTGGAATATTACTCGAATAACACCAATCCCATGCAGATCACCTTAACCTGAGTAATCCTGATTGTATGGAAATGTATCTCTGACATTGACTTCGGACATACGCAGAGGGTCCCGCAGTAAATGTGAGCGCCGAGTGATATCGGCTTGTGCGGCTTCCCTAGTTACCGTCAACCATAGACATAACGGCTGCTAAACTAATCCTCGATAAAGTAGCATCACAAGAAACGAAACCCAATATCTCACCTCCGTTGTCCTGAGTCAGTCTCTTCCAGACGATCAACGTAAACGCCTCACGAGCGAGAGAATTCTGGTAGTGCTCTATCACGGAAGAAAGAATCCTCAAATGACGTCTCTCCCCGTCGACCGGGATCAAATCATCCTTTGGAGATGCGATGGATCAGGGCAATATCTACTGAGATTGAGATGGATGATACAATAGGCTAGTGATAGAATGTATGATTGCTATGTCTGCAGTTTATCTATCACACCATCGTGAGGTACTCTGGTTCATATCCACTTTTCGGAGTGGCATAGAAGCTAGTTGTAATGGAAGCACCAAGCTTCCGATGAAGCAGGTTGAGAGCGGTATGTGTTTGAGTTTTTTCTAGATTCAGATGTGTTCGAGATATCGATGTATACAGGACGAACCAAAATGGCTTCCTACAGAAATAACTGTCTTCACCGATTAAGAGAGCTCTTATCCATATCGCGTGTCGGATGGGATGTAATGGATATATTCTCGAGAGAGAAAATTCAAACAAAATTACTTTCCGGTATTGTCACTTCCAGTCTTTGTGTCGCTATGCTCTTGTCACTGGACCTCATAGATGACGTCTTGATACAAGATGAGCAAAAAGGAGTAGCTACCTACACCTGATAGGCACCTGAATCAAATTTGGAGGTCACTCTTGATGAGAACAAACCAGAAACGACTGTAGGCACATACCCGTTCTCTGTAGTGTCATCCTTCCCCTTTATACTTCCTTCCTGCCACTCTGCTAAATAGTGCACTAATTTCGGTTCTCGGAGATGTGAAATATAAATTCCATCACGTGATATAAGGCCATTGCTTTGTGGAAAGACTCGTTCCATTCCTACATGAATGCTCTGTCCCGGCGTGAAGAAGAGACCTTATTGAAAACGACGAAGGCACGCGCATTGAAGGAGTGCGATCCTGTCGTTAAAGGTACAGCATAAATCATCCCAAAAATGGAACGAGCCACTCATCCGTCTCCCTGACCCAGAATTTGCTGAATGTACCTGCGGACGCATGATTTCAGTAGCATGGGCCTGTAAAGGAAAGTTGAAGGCCGTCACAGACTGCATGATTCAATTGTAAGCTCGATCTTACTGTGCTCGCCCGACTTATTCAATGCTGTCAGTACTGGACCGGAGCCTATGGAAAAAGTACGCAAAGAGTATTTGCGTTTACGGAATCAGCAACGAGCAGAGCAAGAGAGGTCATCACAATCCACTCATGCAACATCATAATCTCATGTGATTTTCATCATCACCAAAATCGCTCTTCGAGCTACCGGCCCAAAGTATATAGTTTCCAAGTATACGAAAACGCGAAACTGCAGCGCTGGCAGGAAGCAGTACGCGATCGATAGGTTGCGAGACTCGAGGCACTGGAGGAGGTCAAGACAGTTTAATTTCTTGTTTTCTCTGTAGACTAGTTTGCAGGTTCGGTAGTTTCTGTATTTCGTTGCTTGTGTATACTGTTTGAGGTCA
>Ga0154005_100705_pt1 | contig 11524 bp, 14 predicted proteins | sample TSFL089MetaG_FD_104698 | JGI IMG/M metagenome (GOLD analysis project Ga0154005, IMG submission 104698) | Attine ant fungus gardens microbial communities from Florida, USA - TSFL089 MetaG | ecosystem: Host-associated > Fungi > Mycelium > Unclassified | place: USA: Florida, Lake Talquin State...
ATTGGCACAAGGATATGACTCAATTCTGGTAGTTGTGGATAGGTTGATAAAAATGGCTCATTTCATACCTACTACAGAAAAGACGACAGCAGGGGGATTAGCTAGGCTATTCAGAGATAATGTTTGGAAGCTGCACAGCCTATAGAAAGCATTATTTCAGATAGAGGGCCACCACAGTTCACAGCAGGAGTGATGAGGGAGCTGAACACGATGTTGGAGATCGATAGCAAATTGTCAACGGCATTCCACCCGCAAACAGATGGACAAACAGAAAGAATAAATCAGGAATTGGAACAGTACCTGAGGATGTTCATCGACCATCGACAAGAGCAGTGGCTGGAATGGCTGGGCACAGCAGAATTCACTTATAACAACAAGATACAGACAAGCACAAAGATGTCACTGTTTAAAGCAAATAATGGACAAGACCCAAGAATGGGATTTGAGTTGAGGAAGAAGGGAAAGTTTGAGAAAGCAAATAAATTTGTGGAAAGGATGCAGGAGATACAAGGGGAGGCAAAGGCGGCACTCAGTAAAGCGCAAGAGGACATGAAGAGGTATGCGGATAGGCATAGGGGAGAAATAGAAGAATATAAAGTAGGAGATCTGGTGCTGCTCAGCACGAAGGATCTCAAATACCAGATGGTGGGCAGGAGAACGGAAAAACTTACAGAAAGATTTGTTGGGCCTTATAAGGTCAAGTCAATAGTTTCGACAAACACTATAGAATTAGAACTACCTAGTACAGTAAAGATTCATCCGGTAGTTAATGTAAGTAGAGTACAAAGATACATCAGTCAGGTGGAAGGACAGAAAAGAGAAAGGCCACAACCCATGGTAATCGAAGGTAAAGAGGAGTAGGAGGTAGAAAAGATAATGAATAAAAGACAGGTACGAGGGAGAGATAAGTACCTGGTACGATGGAAGGGGTGTACAACAGAGGAAGACACTTGGGAAAGTAGGGAAAACCTTAAAAATGCAAGTGATCTTGTAGAAGAATTTGAGAAGGAATATGGAAGAGAAGAAGAAAAAGAAATAAGGTGGCAAGAAAAGGAAGAAGAGAAGAACACATTCAACAGGGAATTGCTGGGGAAGTACATGGTAAAATTATTATATGGGTGGGGAGAGAAGAAATACGAGCAGGAGTATTGGAAAAAGTTAGAAGAAAATTGGCAGCGATGGAAAAGAAATCCATTCACTAAAGTAAGCCATAATCTGTTCTTACGGATAAAACAACAAGAAGAGGATGAAATGGGGAACATAGGAGATTGGGACAGTGAGTTGTAAAATCCTCGAGGATGAGGAAGCTTGAGAGAGAGGTGGTGTAATAAAACGGCAGGCAAACTAGGGCATCCACGGTGGCAGATTATTTTATTTCTTTTCCATTTTCTTTTATTATGTAATAGTTTGAAGTGCATGGGACACTATGACTCAAAAGGAGTCCACGGGATAATTTGAGTAGACAAATACGAGTAAATACTGACTCGCATATAAGTAGCTAAATCAATTAGCGAGGACTCTAACAAGTTCTCTTTGTCAACTCCAATAAAGAGTGTGCACTTAAGTTAAACCCTAAACTTGAGTTCACTACAATGCCCTCAAGTTGTTAGAGCATCCCCTAGTTTAGATATGGCTATTATCTGGATTGATATCTAGGATTTCCAAAATGGAACTAAAGCAAAGTCAATTATAAATAGGTGTTTTAACTTTGGTCGATACATTACCACTATTAGAGGTACTAATATGAATCTGGGTGTTCCTGTCATAAATTGCCTGCTTGAACCAAAAATAGTACAGTTAGAGGGATGGGAGAAACGAGAACTATTCTTAGATGGACTAGACAAAGGATTCTAAATATAGAAAAGAGAGATAAGATAAGATAAGTTGGGATCACATGACCAGGTCACATAATAGGATCACATGATAGAATCTTCTGGAAGGTTTGGTAGTTACTTAAGTGTATACATAGACAAATAGAAAATATGTATAAGTAGGTAGCACAATCCACCAAGAGACTCCATCGAGTTCTCTTCATTCTCTCATAACGTTGAGTGTGATAAGGCAGTCGTCTCGACTACTCTATCATTACAGTTCCCTAGTGCAGAAATTGCTAGAAATGGGGATATATAACCTTTGCATGTAGGACACATAATACAAGATGTCAAAAGTATAGTGGTCCATACAAGATCAAACACCGTCGTGATATGGCATAGTGCTGTAAAGCTAATTACAAGACAGTTCCTTCCCAGTTGGGGACTAAACAGGGTAAACTATGCTCCCACTCATTCAAGTGCATTAATTGCAAGGGGGAACATCAGGCAGATGATGGTACATGTCCCTTTTGGAAACACAGATTTAACAGGGAATAGCATACTAAGAAGGCACAAGAGCTCAGAAAGATCCAAACCAACTCAATTCACTTATTTGTGAGTGGTAGAGGTCTATGATTAGGTACGCCAACAGCCTAAAAATCTTCTCTCAAAATGTTAGATGTAACTGTCTACACTTGGATACCATCTTCAAAACTACTAATAATTATTATGATATTATATTAATCCAGGAGCCCCCATAGTCCCTTATTAGACATATACCCTTCTCTGAAAATGAAAATGGACAGTCAATATATAGTGCCCCCAATCACCCAGCATGACTACAACTTGTTCGACTACCAAATCATAGTGAAGACAAACCCTGAGTTATTATCTATATAAGTGCTAGACTTGCTAAGTTACGATTTTCTCTTAAAAGAGACATCTTTGACCATTGTGATATTAGTCTCATAATAAAGACCAAGTGTTCTTTCTTCTAAATATTTACTCTGGTGAACACCAAACAGCAATTAACTACCTTAGAGATATGGAGTTTAACATCAACAATGTTCTTATCTGGACAGGGAACTTTAACACCAGAGTGTAACAATTGAAGTCGTGGTCAAGTAACCCTAACCTCACTCGTACTCTAAGTCAGAGTTGACAAAGAGAACTCATTGTCAGGACCTGTGGGACAATCCCGGATCCTCTTTAGAGGGTATGAGGTTAAAGATAAGAAGAACTTGACAGAGTTCCCTCTATAAATTGCCTAGCTATTTATATAATTACATGTGGCTATGCTAAGGCTATTCTAAGAGAGAACAAGATATCTACAGACTACCATCTATTAAGTCCTGAGTATCTTCCTACATCAGACAGCTTCTGCCCATATGTTCTTTCACATATGACAGCTGCCTGATCAGCATGTGATTGACACATGCCTTTCCCATGCTTGTCCTTTTATTAGATCCTGACATTCCTGCATTGTGTTTGTTAAGTTATATTGTCATATAGTCGTTAATAAATTAATTTAATAAAGAAAAAGAATAAGTGTCAGAGTAAATCATAATACTTATTAAAGTCTTTGCTGAATTATGATCACTACTTATACAGGTCTGACTATTTGTAAATGTTTACTGATCCAACATCATTACATAATTAAATAAAAATAAAAATAAAAATAAATAATGACTTAGGGAAAATAACGGTTCATGATACAGAGACAATAATTGGGACTTAGCTTTTCCACACCACTCTATTCATGCTGACACTATTAGAGAGATTGCAGATAGCCTTAACCTCAAAAGATCTACCCCAATACACCAAGTTCCAACTAGGTATACAGATGATATGAATAGTGCTGACACAGTTTTAGATTTAATATTTTTATGAAGTAATGACCCTAGCTTCAACAACTACTGCATCCTCCTTGAAATCAGGCCCCCATCTGACCATGCCCCTCTCTGTGTTACAGTCTCTATTAACAATGAGGACATCAACATAAAACGAAGGGCAATCTCCAAAGATAGCGATAAGGAGGCTGATTTTGTCAGCAGGTGTACAAATGAAATCAAGCAAGTCAATACCAATAACATTCTAGACAAGCACTCGAAGATGCCATTCAAGCCATTGCCAGCACATTTCAAAGGCATTGGAATAGTCTCTCTAAAGAATTCACTATTTATAAGCTGTTACAAACTTCATTCAGCCATAACTCCACAAATACTTGCATGATTCCCTGGTCCAAGATGTCTCTAAAAGCCCTTAAGGAGACCTTTCAAATGATGCCCAAAAGGCATCAAAGCAATCAGTACTCACTGAGATATCAGTTAATCAGTGCTGGACACCGATCAACAGATATCTTGGGAACCACCAAACATGGACATTCACTTCCACATGCACATGGAAGCTCTCTTTAATATGCTTCTGACAACCATGAATAGACCTTAGGGCAATAAGATCCTGTGGAGATACAAGGACCTCAAGGTTTGGCATGATACTGATCTATTACCCATAGATGCACATTAATCCTTGAACACAAACAAGGACAGCCCCTTATATGGTTAAGTTATCACTATTCTGGACACAAAAGGACTGCCATATATAGAATAATAGGCAGTAGACATGTGATGCTCTGTCCAGGTGCACAGACTATCTCATTTATGTATACAAGGCTTCCTAGTCTGAGGATTAGACCTCAGACTTAGCAACATCTTTTGTTGCTTACTCTAAACTTGCTTGAGAACTTCTAAACTCAAATCAATCACAAATCAGTAAGTGGTCATTTATGATATAAGCAATCCAAAGAGTAGTGGAATTACAAGTGCTAACAAGACCTCAATATCTATAGAGTTATGGGTGACTGGCATATGTAGTCTCAATTTAGACAAACTACCAGGGCTGCCAAATGAATGTTCTTCAACAACAAAATTCACGAAGTTGCCTCTACTAATACATGGCCCTGGGATCTTATGAGTTGGATATGGAAAAAAAAACTCCTACCTACTAACATAATAAAATACAATGGTACCCCATGCAACACATTGGATGATTTATGGAATGCTCTTCACTCCTCATACAACTCTGCACATTACCATCAGGTCAATCATGAAGTCCTTAGAGAAGTGCAACAGGTCCCAGTACAATCTTGGGACAAGTTCACAGTCCAGGAGTTTCAGGATGCTCTCAGAAAATGCAATAACAGTTCTACACCTTGTCATGAACTACTAAATTCCTCTAAGTTAATATTCATTTTTTTCTTTTTCTTTTCATTTAATTATGTAATATAGTCAGATCAGTCAATATGGACAAACATTTGAAGCATGTATAAGTAGTGTACAAAATCCAGCAAGAACTCTAATGAGTTCTCTTTGTCTACTCTGATATAAAGTGAGATTTAGGTTAGGGTTATCACAACCACAACTTGAGTCTTTACACTAGAACTCACTTTCACATCTAGACACCGATTGCCTCAATCCTTGTCAATTTTACTCTCCTCACTCTCTTGGTGTGCAGTCATCTCAGACCAATCCCAACCTCCTCATAGCTGGGCCACAGGCTTAAGTGGACTGACTGGGAAGTTTAGACCCCAAAGGTGGATAAGATAGGACCAAGCTCAGGCCCTACCTTGAGACCAGACCTAACAATTGAGCAGGCTTGTTATTATACTTGTACCTTTTTCATCATATCAACTTTGTGCTACTGGTCCATTGTGACTAGTCTATGCAGAAGAATAGTAGTTGCTCTATAGGAGGCTACTTAGAGTAGGGATCTTCTCTGTAAAGTGATAGTCTACTCTAGTATTAGGGCAGTAGTCAGTATAGCAGTAGGCACCTGGCTGAATGAAGATCTTGTGCCCCAGCAGATGTAGAAGTGAGACAGAAGAAGAATATGATAAGCTCCTCAACAATACATAAACTTTTTTTACACAACAATTACACCTGTCCAGAACATTACACCATGTCTCTGGACTAATATAACAAACTCATGAGTGACATGCTCAACCAAAGACAAGCCCTTGCCAAATTAAGGATAGAGCTAGAAAGGAGAAAAGGGAGGCTGTGTAGATGTTGTGGGGGTTTTGGACACCTTGCCTGGAAGTGTAGAAGGGGAGAAAAGGAACAGAAGGAGATGGTAGTAGGGAATAGGTTCAAAGTGTTGAAGAGTCAAGTGATGCAGTGTAGAGTGAGGGAGGTGAGGAGACAAGAAATGGTAAAAGAGGCAGTAAGATGCTTTGGATGCGGAGAAGAGGGACATAAGAAGTGGGAGTGTCCAAAGAGGAAGAAAAGGAAGAGAGAAGAAGTGGCACCACTACGAAAAGTGTGGAAGAAGGTGAAGGAGCACAGTGGAGCAAGGGAGCTGCCTCCTAGAGGAGCAGTAATGTACATGGAGGGGTGGATGACAAGATGGGAGGTGGTAACCTTTGTGGAGTATAGGGTGTAATAAAACGGCAGGCGAGCTGGAGTATCCACGGCAGCGGATTATTTTATTTCTTTTTCATTTCCCTTTATTATGTAATAATTTGAAGTGTGCAGGACACTATGACTCAAAAGGAGTCCACGGGATAATTTGAGTAGACAAATACTAGTAAATACCGATTCACGTATAAGTAGCTAGACCAATTAGCGAGGACTCTAACGAGTTCTCTTTGTCAACTCTGACTTAGAGTGTGATCTGAAGTTATCTCCACTAAGGATTACTACATAGGGGATGTGACTATAAGGGAACAAAGACACTGGAAAACCAGAGACAAGGCTTCCTGGATAAAGAACAGTTGTGTAACATATGGTGTGGAAGTTGTAAAAAAGCATGGAACTGAAGAGACAGAGAAGCGGAAGAGGGAAGAGCAGAGAAAGTAAAGTGTAATACCTGTGGAGGTAAAGATGCAGTGGTAGGAGAAAATGTGGAAAGGAATGAGAAAGGGAAAGTTTTCTGTCTACTCTGTAGGACGGGAAAGAAAACGCCGTGGTGGAACTGAGGAGGAAGATTGGAACAGACGGTGTCTAGGGCCTAAAAGGCTGGGGCTGGAATCACTGATCCAGGGAGAGTGGCAGGAACTGTCAATCAAAAGGCAGTGCAAAAGAAAGGGAAAGCAAGAGAAGTGAGGTGAACATTTAAGCCTCTGAGAGAAGTATGGATGAACATGGGTATTAAAAAGATGGATATGTACAAAGGAAGGACAGTGAAGGCATTGCTCAACAGTGGGGTAACAAGATTATTCATGAACAAAGATTTAGCTCAGAAAGGGGAGTATAGGCTGATCAAGTTGGATCGACCTTTGCAAGTGAGAAATGTGAACGGCACTGGAAATAGTGGAGGTGCAATTACTCACAAAGTAGAAGTAAACATATTCTACAAAGGACATGTAGAAAGAGTCCAAATGGACGTCTATGAATTGGGAAAGACAGATATAATTTTGGGTATGCCATGGTTGGCAGCTCACAATCCAGAGATAGACTGGGAGAAAGGAGAAGTAAGAATGATAAGATGTCCACCATTATATAGAAAAGTGGTGAAGATAAAGGGGAAGAAAGAGATAAGAGAAGATAAGAAGAAGATTGTTAGATGGGTAGTTGATAAGAAAGAAGATTGGGGAAGAGAGAAAGAAATAGAAGCAGATCATAGGAAAGTGGAGGAGATGGTACCCAAGAGGTTCCACAAATGGTTAAAGGTATTTGGGAAGATGGAGTCCGAAAGAATGCTGGTCAGAAAAGTATGGGATCACACAATAGATCTCAATAATGACTTTAAAGCAAGCAAAGCAAGGGTTTACCCTCTTTCTAGAAATGAAAAGGAGGAGGTATAGAAGTTTGTCAACAAGCACTTAAAGAAAGGGTACATCAGACCTTCTAAGTCACCTCAGACATCACTGATATTCTTTGTAGGAAAGAAGGATGGGGGAAAGTGCATGGTTATGGCCTACAGAAGACTCAATAAGCAAACAGTTAAGAACAATTACCCTCTATGTAACGATTGAAGTCTTGGTTGGGTAACCTTAACCTCACTTGCACTCTAAGTCAGAGTTTGACAAAGAGAACTCGTTAGAGTTCCCACTAATTGGCTCAGCTACTTATACACGAATATGTGTTTACAAGTATTTGCCTAACTATTTTATCCCATGCATCCTTTTTGAGTCATGATGTCCTGCGCACATTTAATATTACAAAAGAAAAAGAAATAAAATAATCTGCCGCTGTAGATCGTCTAGCTCAACTGCCATTTTATAACACCACCCCCCTCTCAAGGGTCCTCGTCCCAAGGACTTCTTCATAGCTCATTGTATGGGTCCCTTAGGTCACCCATATCCTGAATTTTATCTCCCAGTTCCTCCAAATATTTTCTATCTTCTTCGAGCCTTTGTCAATCTTCCTTGTTTTCTTCTTCGTCCCATTCCTCTATCTTCCCTCCCTTATACTCTTCCTTTTCTTCCATCCTTTTCAAGAATGGGTTCCTACTATACCTAGAGAATGGATTTTTCTTCCACCGTCTCCAATTTTCCTCCATACACTTCCAATACTCTCTGTCATACTTTTTGTTACCCCATCCGTAGAGTAATTTAGCCATGTACCTTCCTGGTAATTCTCTGCTGAACACTTTCTTATTTTTTTCTGCTTCTTGCCACCTCACTTCTTCTTCTTCTTCTCTGTGATATTCCCTTTCAAATTCTTCTACTAATTCAATCACATTCCTCAGATTCTCTCTACTCTCCCATGTGTCCTCTTCTGCCGTGCATCCCTTCCATTGTACCAAGTATTTATCCCTTCCCCACACCTTTCTCTTGTTCATAATTTTCTCCACTTCCTACTCTTCTTCTCCTTCAATCACCACTAGTTGTGGCGCTTCCTTTCTCTAGCCCTCTACTTGTGATTTGTACCGTCATACTCAACTGACATTAACTACTGAATGTATTCTCACTGTAGTAGGCAGATCCAATTCTATTGCATTACTGGAAATGATTGCCTTTACTTTGTAAGGTCCTACAAAGCATTCCATGAACTTATCCATATGTCTTCTGACCATTTGGTACTTTAGATCCTTAGTGCTGAGCAGCACCAAGTCGCCTACTCTATACTCTTCCACTTCCCCTCTTTCTCTATCAGCATACCACTTCATCTCTTCCTGCACTTTCTGTAGCGCTGTCTTTGCCTCCTCTTGCACATTCTTCATCTTCTCCGCAAACTTCTTTGCTCTTTCATGTTTCCCCTTCTTCCTCATCTCGAATCCCATCCTAGGATCTTGTCCACTATTTGCCTTAAAGGGCAAAACCTTGGTTCCTGCGTGCACTTTGTTGTTATAGGCAAATTCTGCCATTCCTAGCCACTCTGGCCATTGCTCTTGTCAATGGTCTATGAACATTTGGAGGTATTGTTCCAACTCCTGGTTCATCCTTTCTGTTTGACCATCTGTTTGTGGATGGAACACTGTTGACAGTTTTGTTTCAATTCCTAACATGCGATTTAGCTCCTTCATAACTCCTGCTACAAACTATGGTCCTCTATCTGAGATTATGCTATCTGGTAGTCCATGTAATTTCCAAACATTATCTCTAAATAGTCGTGCCAACCCTTCTGTGCTAGTTCTTTCCATAGTAGGTATAAAATGTCCCATTTTTGTGAATCTATCTACTACGACTAAAATAACGTCATACCCCTGCGCTAAAGGTAACTTTGTGATGAAGTCTGCACTGATGTGCGACCAAGCTTTCTCTGGAATTGAATTCGGCATTAACTTTCCTGCCAGTGGTTGCGTTCAATTCTTATTTTGCTGACAGGCATCGCAACCCTCCACATACTGCTTCACCTCTCTTGTGACCCCTGGCCACCAGAAATTCCTCGTCACCAATTCTGCTGTTTTCCACTGTTCTCCATGTCTTCCTACAGGCATATCATGGTGTAGCCTGATCACTTCTGCTCTTAACCTCTCGTCTTTGGGAACATACACTTTTCCTTCTTTTAATATCAACCTGTCTTCCTGACGCCACTCTTCATCTCTTAACACCTTTACCCCTGCTCGCTTCATTTCTTCCACTGCTTTCACCACCTCATCATCTTTTGCCTCACATTTTCTTACTTTATCCAGCAAGTCTACCCCTTCTATAACTACTTCTGTTATTCTAATTCTTTTCATTTCTAACCACTCCTTCTTTACCAACATCTGCTCCTCGTTATCTTTTTCCACCCCAATCTCCCAATCTGGCCTCCTACTCAATCCATCCACCTTTCCCATCTTGCTTCCTGAAATGTGCTTCAATACGAAGTCGAATCTGGACAAGTATAGAGCCTATCATGCTTGTCGCCGATTTAATTTTTGGTTGCTCATAAAATACTCCAGATTCTTGTGATCTGTCCATACTTCGAATTTACTTCTTGTTCCTTCCAGGAAGTGCCTCCATGCCTCTAAACAGTGTATTATTGCCAACATTTCTTTGTCATGTATTTTGTAATTTCGCTCAGTTTCATTTAATGACTTAGAAATGTAGGCGACTGGTCCCCACTTGTTATCTTTGCATTTAATAGATAACACTCCTCCTGTGGCAAAGTTAGAAGCATCAGCTTCCACCCTAAACTCCTTATCTAAGTCGGGTGCCACCAATAGAGGTTGACTCATGAAAACCGTTTTCAACTGTTCAAAAGCCTTCTGCTGCTCATCTCCCCACCTCCATTTCTCTTCCTTCCTTGTTAGATTGTTCAAGGGTCAGGCTATCTTGGCAAAGTCCTTCACAAAGCACCTGTAATAATTGGCTAGATCCAAGAATTTCCTAACGTCTCTGACCGTCTTTGGTATAGGCCAGTTTAATACCCCTTCCACTTTGTCTTCTTCCATCTCGATCTTCCCTTCACCCATTACTACTCCCAGGAAGTTCACTTTCTGCACCTTCCAAGCGCATTTCTCTGGTTTCACATATAGGTCATTCTCTTCTAATCTCTTCAGCACTTCTTCCACCAGTTTATCATGCCCCTTCTCCGTCTCTGTTCCTATTAGCACATCATTCACAAATGCTGCCACTTTCCCTTCATTGATCATGTCTCTTAAAATTTCGTTCATCATGCCTTGGAAAGTGGCAGGTGAATTTGTCATTCCGAAAAACATCACCACTGGCTCATACGACCCTACATGAGTAGTGAAGGCTACCTTCTACTCATCTCCTTTCTTAATCCTCACATTGTTGTAGCCCCACCGAAGATCCATCTTAGTAAACACTCTTTTGTTGCCCATAGAATCTACTAGATCTGTAATTAATGGCAGAGGATAGTTGTTCTTAACCGTCTGCTTATTGAATCTCCTGTAGTCCATAACCATGTGCTTTCCTCCATTTTTCTTGCCCACAAAGAATACTGATGATGTTTGGGGTGATTTAGAAGGTCTAATGTACCCCTTCTTTAAGTGCTCTTCGACAAACTTCTGCACCTCCTCTTTTTCATTTCTGGAAAGAGGGTATACCCTTGCTTTACTTGCTTTGAAGTTGTCATTAAGATCTATTGCATAGTCCCATACCTTCTTAACCGGCATTCTTTCTGACTCCACCTTTCCAAACACTTTCAACCACTTATGGAACCTTTTGGGCACCATTTCTTCTATCTTCCTATAATCCACCTCCATTTCCTCCTCTCTTCCCCAATCTTCTTTCTCATCTACTGCCCATCTCACAATTCTCTTCTCGTCTTCTCTTATCTCTTTCTTCCCCTTTATCCTCACTACTTTTCCACACAATGGTG
>Ga0154005_100709_pt1 | contig 11470 bp, 17 predicted proteins | sample TSFL089MetaG_FD_104698 | JGI IMG/M metagenome (GOLD analysis project Ga0154005, IMG submission 104698) | Attine ant fungus gardens microbial communities from Florida, USA - TSFL089 MetaG | ecosystem: Host-associated > Fungi > Mycelium > Unclassified | place: USA: Florida, Lake Talquin State...
GTCTAATCCTCAGACTATGAAGCCTTATATACAGGAAATGATGGTCTGTGCACCTGGACAGAGCATCACATGTTCTACTACCTATTGTTCTACATATGGCAGTCCTTTTGTGTCTAAAATAGCAATAACTTAATCATATAAGGGGCTGTCCTTGTTGTGTTCAAGGATTGATGTGTATCTATGGGTAATAGATCAGTGTCATGTCAAACCTTGAGGTCCTTGTATCTCCACAGGATCTTATTGCCCTAAGGTCTATTTATGGTCATCAGAAGAGTATTGAAGAGAGCTTCCATGTGCACATGGAAGCAAACGTCCGCGTTCAGCGGTTCCCAAGATATCTACTGATCAGTGTCCAGCACTGATTAACTGATATCTCGATGAGTACTGATTGCTTTGACATGTTTTAGGCATTGTTCGAAAGGTCTTCTTGAGGGCTTTCCGACGCATTTTAGACCGTGGGAATCGTGCAAGTATTCGTGGAGTTATGGCCGAATGAAGTTTGTGACAAATAGTAAGGTTAGAGGGATAGGAAGAAAGAGAGCTATTCTCGGATGGACTAGACGAAGGATTCTAAAAGAGAGATAAGATAAGATGGGGATCACATGACCTAGTCACATGATAGGTCACATGATGGAAGCTTCTGGAAAGTTTGGTAGTTACTTAAGTGTATATATAGACAAATAGAAAATGTATATAAGTAGGTAGCACAACTCACTAAGAGACTCCATCTGTAATAAAACAGTAGGTGAGCTGGTGTCATAAATTGCCCGCCCGAACCAAAAATAGTACAACTAAAGGGATGGGAGGAACAAGAGTTATTCTTGGATAGACTAGATAAGGGTTTCTAAAAATAGAAAAGAGAGATAAGATAAGATAAGTGAGATCACATGATCTGGTCACATGACAGGTCACATGATGGAATCTTCTAGAAAGATCAGTAGTTACTAAGCATACACATAGACAAATAAGAATTGTGTATAAGTAGGTAGCACAATTCACCAAGAGACTCCATCGAGTTCTCTTTGTTCTTTCTAAACGTTGAGTGTGATAAGGCAGTCGTCTCGACTTCTCTATCATTACAGCTGGAGCATCCGTGGTGGCGGATTATTTTATTTCTTTTTCATTTCCTTTTATTATGTAATAGTTTGAAGAGCGTGGGACACTATGACTTAAAAGGAGTCTGCGGGATAATTTGAGTAGAGAAATACTAGTAAATACCAATTCGCGTATAAGTAGCTAGACCAATTAGCGAGGACTTTAACGAGTTCTCTTTATCAACTCTGATAAAGAGTGTGCACTTGAGTTAACCCTAACTTGAGTCCACTACACCATCGAGTTCTCTTCGTTCTCTCATAACGTTGAGTGTGATAAGACTGTCGCCCCAACTACTCTTATCATTACACTCTATCAGAAATAATGCTTTCTGGCAAGCCATATAGCTTCCAGATGTTATCCCTGAATAATCTAGCTAGTCCTCCCGCTGTTGTCTTTTTTGTAGTAGGTATAAAATGTGCCATCTTTGTTAACCTATCTACTACTGCCAAAATCAAATCATATCCTTGGGCCAATGGTAGCTTTGTGATGAAATCTGCTGATATATGACTCCATGGCTTTTCTGGTATTGAATTCAGCATTAGCTTTCCTGCAGGTGCTTGCGTACGATTTTTATTTTATTGGCACACATCACATCTCTTCACATATTGCTTCACCTCTCTGCTCACTCCTGGCCACTAGAAGTTTCTCGTTACCAACTCTGTGGTTTTCCACTGTCCTCCATGTCCCTCACAGGCATGTCAGAATGCAGTCTGATTATCTCTGCTCTTAATTTCTCATCCTTAGGTATATATACCTTTTCTTTCTTTAACATTAACCCCTTGTGTTCTCACCACTCTTCATCTCTTAAAATCTTTACTCCAGCTCATTTCATTTCTTCCACTGCTTTTACCACCTCGTTATCTTTTGCCTCACTCTTTCTTATCCTGTCCAGGATGTCTATTCCTTCAATGATTACTTCTAACACCTGTGTCGCTCTAGCCTCTAACCATTCTTTCTTTACCAACATCTACTCCTCATTGTCCTTTTCTACTCTCACCTCCCAATTTGATCTTCTGCTTAAGCCATCTGCCTTTCCCATTCTACTCCCGGTGTTATGAATCGTGACACAAGAACTTTTCTTTTCTTTTCTATTTTTAGAATGGACCTACATAATCAGGGAAGTCACATGATCAGTCGCATGATCAGTCACATGACATGTCATTGATGTCACATGATCACTATGGGAAAGTAGTGCACAGACCAAGTAGAATAGATATAAGTAGTGTACTCAAATCCAGTGGGGACTCTAATGAGTTCTCTTTGTCTACTCTGACTTAGAGTTGGGATCCGCCTACCTGAGTTACTTGGGTGACTGTTCCTTACATCCGGATACGTGTTTTAAGATAAAGTCAAACCTTGAGAAATACAGAGCCCATCTCACTTATCGTCTATTTAATTTCTGATTGCTCATGAAATACTCTAAGTTCTTATGGTCCGACCAAATTTCAAACTTCTCCCTTGTGCCTTCCAAAAAGTGCCTCTAAGCCTCTAGACATCTAATTACTGCCAACATCTCTTTATCGTGAATCTCGTAATTACGTTCTGTTTTATTTAGAGATTTAGAGATATAAGCTACCAGCCTCCACCTATTGTCTTCACATTTAATGGATAACACACCTCCTGTTGCAAAATTGGAAGCATCTGCCTTGACTCTGAATTCTTTGTCTAAGTCAGATCTCTTTCAGTTGCTCAAATGCCTTCTGCTGGTCTTCCCTCCATCTCTACTTCCCATCTTTCCTTGTCAACATATTCAAGGGCTTTGCGAGTGTTGCAAAGTTTTTCATAAATCACCTATAGTAGTTGGTGAGTCCCAAGAATTTTCTAACGTCTCTGACTGTCTTTAGTATTGGCCAGTTCAATACTCCTTCTACCTTTTCCTCCTCCATTTCAATTTTCCCCTGACCCATCACTACTCCCAGAAAGTTTACTTTATTGACTTTCCACGCACACTTTTCTGGTTTCACATATAAGCCATTCTCTTTCAACCTCTTTAGTACTTCCGCCATAATCTCATTGTGCTCCTTCTCATCATCTATGCCTACCAGCACATCATCTACAAAGACCGCCACCTTTCCTTCATTGATAAGATCTTTCATGATCTCATTCATCATCCCCTAAAATGTTGCTGGTGAGTTTGTCATTCCAAAGAACATCACTACTAGTTCAAATAACCCCACATGTGTAGTGAAGGCCGCCTTCCACTCATCACCCTCCTTAATGCGTACATTGTTGTAGCCCCATCGTAAATCCATCTTAGTGAACAATTTCTTATTTTCCATTGAGTCTACTAAGTTGGTAATCAATGGCAATGGATAGTTGTTTTTCACTGTCTGCTTATTGAGTCTATGATAGTCCATGACTGTATGCTTTTCACCATCCTTCTTTCCTACAAAGAAAACTAGAGAAGTCTGTGGTGACTTCAAAGGTCTTATGTATCCCTTTCTCAAGTGGTCCTGGATGAACTGTTGAACCTCTTCCCTCTTATTTCTAGAGAGTGGATACACCTGTGCTTTACTGGCTTTGAACTCCTCCTTGAGATCTATAGCATGATTTCATATCTTTCTTGTTGGCATTCTCTCTGACTCCACCTTTCCAAACACCTTCAGCTACTTGTGGAACTTTTGGGGTACTATTGCTTCTACTTTTCTATGATCCAGTTCCATTTCCTCCTCTCTTCCCCAATCCTCTTTCTCATCTGCTGCCTACCTAATTCTTTTGATCTCGTTCCCTTGTATCTCTTTCTTTCATTTCCTTCTTTTCTTAATTTCTGGGCCCATTTCTTTTTTGCCCACATATTGTTCACATATGGGTGGACATCTCATCATTTTCACTTCCCCCTTTTCCTAGTCTATCTCTGGGTTATGTGCCTGTAACCAAGACATCCCCAGTATTACTTCCGTCTTCCCCAGGTTGCATACATCCATTCTCACTCTCTCTACATGCCCCTTGAAGTACGCATTCACTTCTACTTCATGCAGAATCGCACCTCCACTATTTCCTGTACCATCCACATTTCTCACCAATATTGGCTTCTCAAGCTTTATCAATTTGAAGCCTCCCCTTTCTGCACATTTCTTACTCATGAAGAGTCCTGTGGCTCCACTATCTAACAACACTTTCACTGATATTCCTTCATGAGTGTCAATTTTCTCTACTCCTATTTGCATCTACACTTCTCATAGGCCCCTCAAGGTTCTCCTGATTTCTCTCTGCCTCTTCTCTAGATCAGTGATTCCAGCCCTCTCCTTCTGGGCCCTAGGCACTGACCGTTCTACCTTCCCTCCCTAGTTCCACCATGGCACTTTCTTTCCTGTTCTACAGGGTGGACAGAACACTTCTTCCTTTTTGTTCTTTTCTACTTTTTCTTCTGTCACTGCATCCTTACTGCTACAGGTACCACACTTTACTCTTTTTGCTCTTCCACATTCTACCTCTCTGTCTCTCTAATTCCATGCTTCTTTGCACCTTCCACACCACATATTATACATCTGCTCCTTACCCAAAAACCCTTGCCCTTGGTTTTCCTGGGTTTTTGTCCCCTTATAGTCATACCCCCTACATTCTACAAGTGTCACCACCTCCCACCTCATCATCCACCCCTCCATGCTCATAACTGCTCCTCTAGACGGTAGTCCTTTTGCCCCATAATACTCCTTTATCTTTTCCCATACTTCTTATGGCAGTGCTGCTTCCTCCCTCCTTCTTTCTTCTGTGGGCACTCCCACTTCTTGTGCCCCTTCTTCCTACATCCAAAACATGTTGCTTCTTCTCTTATTATTTATTGCCTCCTCACTTCCCTCACTTCACACTGCATTACTCAACTTCCCAACACTTCAAATCTATTGACCACCACTGTCTTCTTCTTCTATTCTTCTTCACTTTTACACTTTTGGACAAGATGTCTGAACCTCCCACACTTCCTACAAATCCTTCCTTCTCTTCCTTCTAATTCTGCCCTTAACTTGGTGAGGGCACGCCTTTGGTTGAGCATGTCACTCATGAGTTGGTTGTACACTTCTAAAAACATTGTGTGTTGTACTTAGAAGGGCGAATTATTGTTCTGAAAAAGGAATGAAGATATATTCATATTGCTGGTTGGCTGACCCTTCTTCTTCGGCTTCGACTACTGACTACTTATGTCTGCTGGGGCGCAAATCTTTACCCAGCCAGGTGCCTAATGCCCTACTGACTACTGCCCTAATACTAGGGTTACACTATCACTTCTCTGGGAAGATCCCTACTCTAATTGTCTCCTTAAGGATGCAACAATGTTCCTCTACGTGTACTAGTCACAATGAACTAGCAGCACAAGGCTGATAAAGTAAAAGATGTACAAGTAATCTACTAAGTACCACCTGTCGTCAGGTCTGGTCTATGTGTGCACTCAGGTATAGTGCTCACAGTCCACCTCCAGGGTCTAAACTTCCTGGTCAGTCCACTTAAGCCTGTGGCCCAGCTATGTATGGAGATGACTAGTAATCGGAGTTGATCACCGGTTGAGGGTCAAATGTATGAGAGTAAGAGTAAGCAGAGATCAAGGCAATCAGTACTCTAGATGTGAAAACAAGTTCTAGTATAGTAATTGTTGGTAGAGATAACCTTAGCTCACACTCTAAGTCAGAGTTAACAAAGAGAACTTGTTAGAGTCTTCACTAATTGGTTTAGTTACTTATATACGAATCGGTATTTACTAGTATTTGTCTACTTGAATTATCCCATAGATTTCTTTTGAGTCATGATGTCCTGCGCACTTCAAACTATTACATAATAAAAGAAAATGATAAAGAAATAAAATATTCCACTGCTGCAGATGTCCTAGCTCACCTGCCATTTTATTACAACAGTCTTCTGTGATATCTTCCCATCTAGTCCTTTGTAACTAGCTTATATTAACTAGATAGTATTATGATTTGCTCTGGTACTTATTCTTTTTCTTTAATTAATTAATTAATTAACAACATTATAACACAATGATTACAACATAGGAACATTATGAACATAAAAGGGACAAGCATGGGAGAGATCAGGTGATAATCTGAGGTTGATCACATGCTAATTAGGCAACCACTATATGTAGGAGAACATGTGGGCAGAAGCTGTTTAATGTGAGGAATTACTTAGGACTTGACAGATGGTAGTATATAGATACTATAGTTGCTCTTAGAATAGATTAGCTACAGCCACATGTACACATATAAGTAGCTAGTCAATTCATAGAGAGACTCTGTTTGTAACGATTGAAGTCTTGGTTGAGTAACCTTAACCTCACTCGCACTCTAAGTCAGAGTTTGACAAAGAGAACTCATTAGAGTTCCCACTAATTGGCTCAGCTACTTATACACAAATATGTGTTTACAAGTATTTGTCTAAACTATTTTATCCCGCGCATCTCTTTTGAGTCATGATGTCCCGCACATATTTATTATTACATAATTATTTGAAAAGAAAAAGAAATAAAATAATCTGCCACTGCGGATTGTCTAGCTCGCCTGCCATTTTATAACAATATGGGTGACCTAAGGGACCCATACAATGAACTATGAAGAAATCCTTGAGATGAGGACCCTTGAGAGGGGGGTGGTTGTCATGAATCGCCTTCTGCCTCTAAGTCAATATTTATTTTCTTTTAATTATGTAATATAGTCAGATCAGTAAACAAGGACAAATAATCGGACATGTATAAGTAGTGTACACAATTCAGCAAGGACTCTAACGAGTTCTCTTTGTCAATCTCCGATAAAGAGAGGGTTAAGGGTTAGGGTTACGCAACCTCGATCCACAGCCTTACAGTAGTGTTATAAAATGGCAGGCAAGCTAGACAATCCACAGCAGTGGATTATTTTATTTCTTTTTCTTTTCTCATAATTATGTAATAATAAATGCATGCGGGACATCATGACTCAAAAGAGATGCACGGGATAAAATAGTTAGGCAAATACTTATAAACACATATTCATGTATAAGTAGCTGAGCCAATTAGCGGGAACTCTAACAAGTTCTCTTTGTCAAACTCTGACTTAGAGTGCAAGTGAGGTTAAGGTTATTCAACCAAGACTTCAATCATTACACATATCAAGGTTTTCATTCCCTAGTTTTTCTAGATACTTTCTATCCTCTTCTATTCTTTGTTGATCTTCCTTGTCTTCTTCCTTATTCCACTCTTCTATTGTTCCTCCCTTGTATTTGTTTTTCTCTTCCTCCATTCTCTTCAAGAACAGATTCTTATTGTACCTTGAGAATGGATTCCTTTTCCATTGTCTCCAATTTTCTTCCATTCTTTTCCAATACTCCCGGTCGTACTTCTTGTTGCCCCATCCATAGAGCAATTTGGCCGTGTATCTTCCCGGCAACTCTCTGTTAAATGCTTTCTTATCTTCTTTAGCTTCTTGCCATCTTACTTCTTCCTCTTCCTCTCTACTATAGTTCTTTTCAAACTCTTCTACCAATTCCATCGTATTTTTGAGATTCTCTCTACTCTCCCATGTGTTCTCTTCTGCCGTGCATCCCTTCCATCATACCAAGTATTTATCCCTTCCCCGCACCTTTCTCTTGTTCATAATTTTCTCCACTTCCCATTCTTCTTCCCTTTCGATTACCACTGGTTATGGCACTTTCCTTTTCTGGCCCTCTACTTGTGACTTGTACCGTCATACTTGACTGATATTAACTACTGGATGTATTCTAACTGTAGTAGGCAGATCCAATTCAGTCACGTTGCTAGAAATAATTGCCTTCACTTTGTAAGGTCCCACAAAGCGTTCAGTAAGCTTTTCCGTTTGTCTTCCAACCATTTGGTACTTCAGGTCTTTAGTGCTGAGTAGCACTAAGTCGCCAACTTGATATTCCTTTACCTCTCCTCTCTCTCTATCTGTGTATCGCTTCATGTCTTCTTATACTTTCTATAGTACCACTTTTGCTTCCTCCTATACATTCTTCAATCTTTCTGCAAACTTCTCTGCTCTTTCATATTTCCCCTTCTTCCTCATTTTGAATCCCATCCTAGGATCTTGTCCACTATTTGCCTTAAAGGGTGATACTTTAGTCCCAGTGTGCACCTTATTGTTGTAAGCGAATTCAGCCATACCCAACCATTCTGGCCATTGTTCTTGTCAGTGATCTATAAACATTCGGAGGTATTGCTCTAACTCCTGGTTCATTCTCTCCGTTTGGCCATCTGTTTGTGGGTGAAATGCTGTAGACAATTTTGTCTCGATCCCTAGCATGTAATTCAACTTCTTCATAATACCTGCCGCAAATTGTGGCCCTCTATCTGAAATAATGCTATCTGGCAGTCCATGTAACTTCCACATATTATCTCTGAATAGTCATGCTAGTCCTTCTGCACTCATTCTCTCTGTAGTAAGTACAAAGTGTGCCATTTTTGTAAATCTGTCCACTACTACTAAGATTGTATCATATCCTTGAGCCAAAGGCAACTTCGTAATAAAGTCTGCACTGATATGGGTCCATGCTTTCTCTGGAATCGAGTTCGGCATTAATTTCCCTGCTGGTGGTTGTGTTCAATTCTTATTGCGCTGACAGGCATCGCACCCTTTCACATATCTCTTCACTTCCCTAGTGACCCCTGGCCACCAGAAGTTCCTTGTCACCAACTCTGCCGTCTTTTACTGTCCTCCATGTTCTCCTATAGGCATATCATGGTGTAGCCTGATCACTTCTGCTCTTAACTTCTCGTCTTTAGGAACATACACTTTCCCTTCTTTCAACATCAACCCATCTTCCTGACGCCACTCTTCATTCCTCAGCATCTTTACTCCTGCTCGTTTCATTTCTTCCACAGCTTTTACTACCTCATCATCTTTTGTTTCACACTTCCTTACTTTGTCCAACAGGTTCACTCCTTCTATGATCACTTCTGCCACTCTGACCCTCTTCTTCTCTAGCCATTCTTTCTTGACCAATGTCTGCTCCTCATTATCCTTCTCTACTCCTACTTCCCAATCTGGCCTCCTACTTAACCCATCTGCTTTTCCCATTTTACTTCCTGTAATGTGTTTCAACATGAAGTCAAACCTAGATAGATATAGAGCCTATCATACTTGTCTACGATTCAACTTTTGGTTGCTCATGAAATATTCTAAGTTTTTATGATCCTTCCAGACTTCAAATTTACTTTGGGACCCTTCCAGAAAGTGTCTCCATGCTTCCAAGCATCTTATTATAGCCAGCACCTCTTTGTCATGTATCTTGTAATTTCTTTCAGTTTCATTTAGCGATTTAGAGATATATGCCACCAGTCTCCATTTGTTATCTTTGCACTTGATCGACAATACCCCTCCTGTTGCAAAGTTAGAAGCATCTGCTTTCACTCTGAATTCCTTATCTATGTCCAGTGCAACTAATAAAGGTCTGTTTGTGAAGACCTGCTTGAGCTATTCGAATGCTTCCTGCTGCTCGTCTCCCCATTTCCACTTCTCCTCCTTTCTTGTCAAGTTATTCAATGGCTGAGCTAATTTAGCAAAGTCTTTCACAAATCACCTATAGTAATTTGCAAGGTCCAAGAACTTTCTAACATCTCTGACCATTTTGGGTACAGGCTAGTTTAACACTCCTGCCACTTTATCTTCTTCCATCTCAATTTTCCCCTGACCCATCACTACTCCCAGAAAGTTTACTTTCTGTACCTTCCAAGCACACTTTTCTGGTTTCACATAGAGGTCATTCTCTTCCAAGCACTTCAACACTTCTTCTACTAGCTCGTCATGCCTCTTTTCTGTCTCCGTTCCTATCAACATGTCATCCACGAATGCCGCCACCTTCCCTTCGTTAATCATGTCTCTCAGGATCTCATTCATCATGCCTTGAAATGTGGCAGGTGAATTTGTTATCCCAAAGAACATTACCACTGGTTCATACAACCCCACATGTGTAGTGAAAGCCACTTTCCACTCGTCCCCTTCTTTGATTCTCATATTGTTATATCCCCATCGTAAGTCCATTTTGGTAAACACTCTCTTGTTGCCCATACTATCCACTAAGTCTGTAATTAATGGTAATGGGTAGTTGTTCTTTACTGTTTGCTTGTTAAGCCTATGATAGTCCATAACCATATGTTTCCCTCCATCCTTTTTGCCCACAAAAATACTGGTGATATCTGGGGTGATTTAGAAGGCCTAATGTACCCCTTCTTTAGATGCTCATCAACAAACTTCTACACCTCTTCCTTTTCATTTCTGAAGAGAGGATACACTCTTGCTTTGCTTGCTTTGAAATCGTCGTTGAGATCTATTGCATGATTTCATACCTTTCTAACCAGCATTCTTTCTGACTCCACCTTCCCGAACACTTTCAACCACTTATGGAACCTCTTGGGTACCATTTCCTCCACCTTTCTATGATCCGCCTCCATTTCCTTCTCTCTTCCCCAATCTTCTTTCTCATCTGCTGCCCATCTCACAATTTTCTTCTCATCTTCTCTTATCTCTTTCTTCCCCTTTATCCTCACTACTTTTTCACACAATGGTGGGCATCTCGTCATTCTTACTTCTCCTTTCTCCTAGTCTAGTTCTGGATTATGAGCTGCCAACCATGGCATACCCAAAATTACGTCTGTCTTCCCTAGTTTACAGACATCCATCTAAACTCTCTCTACATGTCCTTTGTAGAACATATTAACTTCTACCTCATGCGTGATTGCATCTCCACTGTTCCCGGTGCCGTCCACATTTCTCACTTACAAAGGTCAGTCCAACTTCATCAACTTGTATCCTCCCTTCTGAGCTAATCCTTTGCTCATGAATAAGCCCATTGCCCCACTGTTAAGCAACACTCTTACTGTTCTTCCTTTGTGCGTATCCACCTTTTCAATACCCACATTCATCCACACTTCTCTTAGAGGCTTAAACGTTCGCCTCACTTCTCTTACTTCTACCTTCTGCACTGCCTTCTGATTGACAGTTTCTGCCACCCTCCTCGGATCAGTGATTCCAGCCCTCCCCTTCTGGGCCCTAGGCACTGTCCGTTCCACTTCTCTACCCCAATTCCACCATGGCGTTTTCTTTCCTGTTCTACAAGGTGGACAGAAAATCTCCCCTTTCTCGTTTCTCTCCACTCTTTCTGTCACAAAAAAGTGACTACTAAATAGTGCCATGGAAGTATAACAAAATACTTGTTCAATGAACTGCATAAATAGCTGGATCCTTGTTAGCAAGTAGCCTTACTAACGTCGCCCTTTTGGTAGAATAGTAAACCATACAGTATGTGACTACTGGTCCATAGCACAACTGTGACAGTTACTATCACAAATGGTTACTTACTAGTTTGTGATTTGCAAGAGTGGTCTTCAAAAGGCTCAAAAATGCGAAGTAGTTTAGCAACAAAAGATGTTGTTAAGTCTGAGGTCTAATCCTCAGAC
>Ga0154005_100711_pt1 | contig 11451 bp, 9 predicted proteins | sample TSFL089MetaG_FD_104698 | JGI IMG/M metagenome (GOLD analysis project Ga0154005, IMG submission 104698) | Attine ant fungus gardens microbial communities from Florida, USA - TSFL089 MetaG | ecosystem: Host-associated > Fungi > Mycelium > Unclassified | place: USA: Florida, Lake Talquin State Forest...
CAGCAGGCGGGTGCGGGCAAAGTGAATATCATCCGGCTTAATGGCCGCTGCCACCACATCGAGCGGCAGGGTGCCATCGTCGGCGGCCAGCACCGGCTGCGGCTGAATGCTGCCCAGCACCGCCGCACCGCCCGCTTCATATTTGTAGTTGTGCGCCTGCTGACCGACGATATATTCATCGCCGCGCTCGCAGTGGCTGAGCAACGCCACCAGGTTTGCCTGGGTGCCGGTCGGGAAAAACAGCGCTGCGGCTTTGCCGCTCAGGCGTGCGGCTTCCGCCTCCAGCGCATTCACGGTGGGATCGTCACGGTAGACGTCATCACCGGTTTCGGCTGACATCATCGCGCTTAACATGGCGGCGCTGGGCCGGGTCACGGTATCACTGCGTAAATCGATCACCTTATGCTCCTGAACGTGGCGGAAGACAAAAAAAAGGCGGGCATCGCGCCCGCCTGGATGGAACCTCTGTTTTACCGCAGCCAGTTGGTTTTCGCCAGTTCTACCACCTCATCCCCGCGACCGTTCATGATGGCGCGCAGCATGTAGAGGCTGAAGCCTTTGGCCTGCTCCATTTTGATCTGCGGCGGCATCGCCAGTTCCTCTTTGGCGGTAATGACATCCACCAGCACCGGGCCATCATGGGCAAACGCCTGCTCCAGCGCGCCATTCAGTTCCGACGCTTTTTCTACCCGGATGCCACGGATGCCGCAGGCCTGGGCGATAGCGGCAAAGTCAGGATTCTCCAGCTCGGTGCCGTCAGTGAGATAGCCACCGGCCTTCATCTCCATCGCCACGAAGCCCAGTACGCTGTTGTTAAAGATCACCAGTTTTACCGGCATTTTCAGCTGCGCCAGCGAGATAAAATCGCCCATCAGCATGCTGAAACCGCCGTCGCCGCACAGCGCGACGACCTGACGGTTGCGATCGATCGACTGCGCGCCCAGCGCCTGTGGCATCGCATTCGCCATTGAGCCATGGTTAAACGAACCCAGCAGGCGGCGTTTGCCGTTCATCTTCAGGTAGCGCGCCGCCCAGACGGTCGGGGTTCCGACATCGCAGGTAAAGATAGCGTCGTCGCTGGCGTAGTGGCTGATCTGCTGTGCCAGATATTGCGGGTGGATCGGCTGCTTATCGTTGGGCTGCGCCAGTTCGTCCAGACTTTTGCGCGCCTCGCCATAATGCTTAACCGCGCTATCCAGATGTTTGCGATCGCTTTTGGGCGTCAGTTGCGGCAGCAATGCCTGTAGCGTGCTTTTCACATCACCGACATAAGCCTGATCGACGTGACAATGTGATCCCAGGCTGCCCGGATTGATATCGATCTGGATGATCCTAGCCTTTTCGGGATAGAAGGCGCGGTAGGGGAACTGGGTGCCGAGCAGTACCAGCGTCCCGGCATTCATCATGGCGTGGAAACCGGATGAGAAGCCAATCAGGCCGGTCATGCCGACATCATAAGGGTTGTCATACTCGATGTGCTCTTTACCGCGCAGCGCATGGACGATAGGCGCTTTCAGCGCTTCGGCCAGCGCGACCACTTCCTGATGCGCACCGGCGCAGCCACTGCCGCACAGCAGCGTAATATCGGTGGCGTCGTTCAGCGTCTGAGCCAGCCGCGCCAGTTCGGCGGGCTGCGGCAGGACCTGCGGCAACTGCGGCGGATACCACTCAGTGCTGGCGCTTTCCGGTGCCAGTTTCAGCGCCACGTCACCAGGCAGTACCACGACCGAGACGCCACGATTCAGAATCGCTTTGCGCATGGCGATGCCCAGCACCTGGGGTAACTGCTCAGGATTCGAGACCAGCTCACAGTAGTGGCTGCATTCGCGGAACAGCTCCTGCGGATGGGTTTCCTGGAAATAGCCGCTGCCGATTTCGCTGGAGGGGATATGCGCCGCAATCGCCAGAACCGGGACGCGGTTGCGATGGCAGTCAAACAAACCGTTGATCAGATGTAAGTTGCCTGGCCCGCAGGAACCGGCGCAGACCGCCAGTTCGCCGCTGATATGGGCTTCCGCGCCCGCCGCAAAGGCAGCCACTTCTTCATGGCGCGTCGGCATCCATTCGATGGTGCCCATGCGATTGAGACTGTCGCTCAGGCCGTTAAGGGAGTCCCCGGTGACACCCCAGATGCGTTTGACGCCCGCGCTTTCCAGCGTTTTGGCGACCAGCGCCGCCACGGTTTGTTTCATGCTCTTCTCCTTTGTCGGCCCGTACTAAAGAGTAACGTGACCAGAACCGAAAAAAGAAGCGTAGACGACACGGCAGAAAAGCAGACGTGAAAAAATGCGCTGGCAGAGCTCAGCGCATCTCAGACAGGATTCAGGCAGAGAAGAGGGCGATCAGAATCGGGGCCAGCAGACTCATGACAAAGCCGTGCACAATGGCGGCCGGGACAATCTCATTGCCGCCCGCCCGCTGCAGTACCGGCAGGGTAAAGTCCATTGAGGTGGCTCCGCACAGGCCCAGTGCACTCGAACGATGACGGCCAATCAGTGCCGGGATCAGCATGATGGCGACCAGTTCACGCACCAGATCGTTGAAGAAAGCGGCGCTGCCGATGACCGGGCCAAAGGCTTCGGTCATCAGAATGCCGGAGAGGGAGTACCAGCCAAAGCCGCTGGCTAACGCCAGACCGGTCTTCAGAGGGATGCCCAGTACCAGCGCGGCAAGCATGCCGCCGATCAGCGCGCTGACCAGCACGACAACGGCCACCAGCATGCCACGACGGTTCAGGATGATTTGCCGCAGCGTCATGCCGCTGCCGCGCAGCTGAACGCCCACCAGAAACAGCAGGAAGATCAGCGCATATTCGCTTGCGGTTGAGGCGTGATGCAGCAGTGGCCACTGGGTCAGCCCAAGCAAAAAACCAAGGACAACGACGCCGCACAGCTTCAGGGAGTCCAGCGCCATATGCAGTCGCGATGGCAGTTTCTCCTGCCGGTGCGCATGTTGCCAGGGGGCATACTTTTCCAGTCCGCGCAGTGCCAGCAGATTGCACAGCAGAATACAGAACGCCGCCACCAGTGCGGTGTGAAAAACCGCCAGCAGGTTGCTGCTCAGATTGTCGAGAAAGGCCAGACTGATGCCCATAAAGAAGAGGATCACGTAAACCATCCAGCCCAGCAGCTGATTTACCCGGCGCAGGGTGTCGGTTTTGCGGAAAGGTAGCAGCCAGCCGGCGATCAGCGGCAGCAGAATAATCAGAAGTCCGGAGTACATATCAATGCCATCCATGGGGGAAGAGGCAACACGCTAGCGAAAAAGCGTATCGGAGTAAACCCCATCGCAGCTTGACCGGTTCGCTGGCGGCAACCATGCTGTTTATAACCTGAGGACGGACGCCTATGATTCTGGAACATATCGATATTCGCGGTTTCCGCGGCATCAACAAACTCTCACTCCCTCTAACCCGGACCAATCTGCTGATTGGTGAGAATGCGTGGGGGAAATCCAGCCTGCTGGATGCCCTGAGCCTGCTGCTTTCGCCCCATGAACCAGCCTATGATTTTACCCAGGCTGATTTCCATTTCACGCCAGGCGATGTGACCGATCCTATGCGCCGTCTGTCAGTGGTATTTCATTTTCGCGATGACGGCAGCGACCCGGATGCGGTGCTCTCGGCCTTCTGGCAGCACGATGCTCAGGGTCAGCGTCGGCTTTATTACAGTGTTAGTGCCACCTGGCGTGACAGCGGCATCGAGACCCGACGCCGTTTCGTTGATGTGAACGCACAGCTGTTGCCTGAGCAGCACTGCGCGGCGGCCATTGATCTGCTGCTGAAACGCTATCCGGTGCTGCGACTGCGCGATGCGCGCTTTAGTAAGCGGACGCAAAACAGTGCGCCGGTGGCGACTCCCCATCCTGAGCTGCTGGCGGGCATGGAGTCGCTGGCGCGCGATCTGGAGCATCATCCCCAGCAGCTCAGTGATGAGGTGCTGCGACAGGGGCTGAAGACCATGCAGCAGCTAATGCAGCACTACTTTCTGGTGCAGTTGCCCGATGCGGGCAACGAACTCAGGTCACGGGATGCGCAGACACGCGACGGGGAAAAGGGATGGCGGGCGCTGGATCATCTCAATCAGCTGATTGCCGGAACCGACTCCCGCAGCCGTCAGCTGATCCTGCTGCAAATGTTTACCCTGCTGATTGAGGCGCGAGGCGATGTCCCGCTGGCCGCTGATGCCCGGCCGCTGCTGCTGATTGAAGATCCTGAAACCCGGCTGCATCCGATTATGTTGTCGGTAGCATGGAACCTGCTGAAGCTGCTGCCGTTGCAAAAAATCGCCACCACCAATTCCGCTGAGCTGCTGTCTCAGGTGCCTGTAGAGAACGTCTGTCGTCTGGTACGCGGCCCCTCGCGCGTGGCCGCCTGGCGTATTGGTCCGGAGGGATTGAGTGCCGAAGAGAGCCGACGCATCGGCTTCCATATTCGTGTCAACCGGCCTGCAGCGCTGTTTGCCCGTTGCTGGCTGCTGGTGGAGGGGGAAACCGAAGTCTGGATCATGAATGAGCTGGCACAGCAGTGCGGTTACAACTTCGCGGCTGAAGGGGTAAAAGTAATTGAGTTTGCTCAGTCGGGCTTAAAGCCGCTGCTGAAGTTTGCCCGCCGCATGGGCATTGCCTGGCATGTGCTGACAGACGGCGATCAGGCGGGTAATAAATATGCCAGCACCGCACGCACACAGTTACAGCCCGGCGATCCTGAGCCGCGTTTTCTGACGCAGCTACCGGCGCTGGATATGGAGAATTTTCTCTATCACCAGGGTTTCCAGAATGTCTATCATCAGATGGCGCACCTGCCGTTAAACGTTCCGATGAGTTCCAGGCGTATTATTACTAAAGCGATTCACCAGAGCTCCAAGCCAGAACTGGCAATCGCAGTGGCGACGTCGGCGGCGGAACGCGGGCCGGAGGCCATCCCGCCGTTAATACGGCAGATGTTTGCCCGGGTGATTGGGCTGGCGCAGCGCCAGGCAGATTAAGTCTGCTTCGGAAAGAAAAATGCCAGCGGCACTGGCTGGCATTTTTGCGTCACTGTTCAGAGGTGGGGTAAGTATCACGCCACGGCCTGTATCTCAACCGGCACGATGAGGCTGGCGTGATTGCCTTTCGGACCTTCATGAACGTCGAACTGAACCTGCTGGCCTGCCTTTAGCGTGCGGTAGCCTTCCATCTGGATGGTGGAGTAGTGTGCAAAAATATCGTCGCCACCGCCAACCGGACAGATAAAGCCAAAGCCTTTGGAATTATTGAACCATTTAACTGTGCCCGTCTCCATGCTTTTACTTCCCTCGCAAGACATTTTATAAGTAGGTGAGGTCTTACAGGCTGTGAGTCGGATTTGATTAAAACTCAATCAGCGTGTGCAGGTAGAATGTAGAGAAAGCGCCGCTGGCGTCAAGCAAACCACCGGGCCAGGTGGGGAAAAAATCATCAAAATTTGAGGTAGTTAACGCTATTGCAAATTTTGTGATGCAGGTCGCGCAAGGGAATTTCTGAATAAATTTTCAGCAGCGACCAGGAGCTTGACAGGCATGTTAAACTCTCAACATGTAGCCATTAAAAGGCTCAAAGCAAAATCTCAACGGAACACTATGGCAAACACAAACGACTGGCTTAACTTTGAACATCTGGCCGAAGACAAAGTACGCGAAGGGTTAAAGCCGCCTTCTATGTATAAAGTCATTCTGAATAATGACGATTATACACCTATGGAATTTGTTATTGACGTCGTACAAAAGTTCTTTTCTTATGATGTTGAACGTGCAACGCAGCTGATGTTGAAAGTTCACTATCACGGCAAGGCGATCTGTGGTGTATTTACTGCAGAAGTCGCCGAAACAAAAGCGGCCCAGGTGAACAACTATGCGCGGGAAAACCATCATCCGTTGCTGTGTACGCTGGAAAAAGCCTGAACCCGTCTCCATATAGGAAACTGGTAAGGGCGATAATTGGGGGAGGTGCCTAATGCTCAATCAAGAACTGGAACTCAGTTTAAATATGGCTTTCGCCAGAGCGCGTGAGCACCGTCATGAGTTTATGACCGTCGAGCATCTGTTACTGGCGTTGCTCAGTAACCCGTCGGCCAGAGAGGCACTGGAAGCCTGTACGGTGGACATTGTGGCTCTGCGGCAGGAACTCGAAGCCTTCATCGAACAAACCACGCCGGTGCTGCCCGCCAGTGAAGAGGAGCGCGATACACAACCGACGCTCAGCTTCCAGCGCGTCCTGCAGCGTGCGGTTTTCCATGTCCAGTCATCCGGTCGCAGCGAAGTCACCGGGGCAAATGTGCTGGTCGCCATCTTCAGCGAGCAGGAGTCGCAAGCGGCCTATCTGTTACGCAAACATGAAGTCAGCCGCCTTGATGTGGTGAATTTCATCTCTCATGGTACGCGCAAAGACGAGCCGGGCCAGGCGCCAGGCGCTGAAAATCCGGTTAACGAAGAGCAAGCAGGCGGGGAGGAGCGTATGGAAAACTTCACCACCAATCTTAATCAGCTTGCTCGCGTCGGTGGTATTGATCCACTGATTGGTCGCGATAAAGAGCTGGAACGTACCATTCAGGTGCTGTGCCGTCGTCGTAAAAACAACCCGCTGCTGGTGGGTGAATCGGGTGTGGGTAAAACCGCCATTGCAGAAGGTCTCGCCTGGCGTATCGAGCAGGGCGATGTACCGGAAGTGATGAAAGACTGCACCATCTACTCGCTGGATATCGGTTCACTGCTGGCGGGCACTAAATACCGTGGTGACTTTGAAAAACGTTTCAAAGCGCTGCTGAAGCAGCTGGAACAGGACGAACACAGCATTCTGTTTATCGATGAGATCCATACCATCATCGGTGCGGGTGCCGCGTCCGGTGGCCAGGTTGATGCCGCTAACCTGATCAAGCCACTGCTTTCTTCGGGCAAGATTCGCGTGATGGGTTCCACCACGTATCAGGAATTCAGCAACATCTTCGAAAAAGATCGTGCTCTGGCGCGTCGCTTCCAGAAGATCGATATCACGGAGCCTTCTGTTGAAGAGACCGTGCAGATCCTGAATGGCCTGAAAACTAAGTACGAAGCGCATCACGATGTGCGCTATACCGCGAAAGCGGTGCGTGCAGCCGTGGAACTGGCGGTGAAATATATCAACGATCGTCATCTGCCTGACAAGGCGATTGATGTGATTGATGAAGCCGGTGCGCGTGCGCGCCTGATGCCAGCCAGTAAGCGTAAGAAAACCATCAATGTCTCTGACATTGAAACTGTGGTGGCCCGTATTGCCCGTATCCCTGAGCAAAGCGTGTCGGCAACCGATCGCGATACGCTGAGAAATCTGGGCGATCGCCTGAAGATGCTGGTGTTTGGTCAGGACAACGCCATTGAGGCGCTGACTGAAGCGATCAAAATGAGCCGCGCCGGTCTGGGTCAGGATCGTAAGCCGGTCGGGTCCTTCCTGTTTGCCGGACCAACCGGTGTTGGTAAAACGGAAGTCACCGTGCAGCTGGCGAAAGCACTGGGCATTGAGCTGCTGCGCTTTGATATGTCTGAGTATATGGAGCGTCATACCGTCAGTCGTCTGATTGGTGCGCCTCCGGGTTACGTCGGATTTGATCAGGGTGGCCTGCTGACGGATGCGGTAATCAAGCATCCTCACGCGGTCGTGCTGCTGGATGAGATTGAGAAAGCGCACCCGGATGTCTTTAACCTGCTGCTGCAGGTAATGGACAACGGCATGCTGACCGACAATAATGGCCGTAAAGCAGACTTCCGTAACGTGGTGCTGGTGATGACCACCAACGCCGGTGTGCGTGAGACAGAACGTAAGTCGATTGGTCTGATTCATCAGGACAACAGCACCGATGCGATGGAGGAGATCAAAAAGATCTTTACGCCAGAGTTTCGTAACCGTCTCGACAACATCATCTGGTTCAGTCACCTGTCACCAGAGGTGATCCATCAGGTGGTCGACAAGTTTATTGTCGAGTTGCAGGCGCAGCTGGATGCGAAAGGCGTGTCGCTGGAAGTCAGTGATGAAGCGCGTGACTGGCTGGCTGAGAAGGGCTACGACAAAGCGATGGGCGCACGTCCGATGGCGCGCACCGTGCAGGACAGCCTGAAGAAACCGTTAGCTAATGAATTGCTGTTTGGTTCGCTGGTGGATGGCGGCTCAGTATCAGTCGCGCTGGATCGTGAGAAGGGTGAACTGACCTATCACTTCCTGAGTGCTGAAAAACGCAAAACCGAAGGCACTGTGCATTAATCACCTGCTACAGATGTGAAAAAGGCCGGATTAAAATCCGGCCTTTTTTTTCGCTGCAATATGCAGAGCGATGAGATTACTGCAAATTAGCGACTACGGAAGACAATGCGGCCTTTGCTCAGGTCGTACGGGGTCAACTCAACGGTCACTTTGTCACCCGTCAGGATACGGATGTAGTTTTTGCGCATTTTACCGGAGATATGAGCAGTGACCACGTGTCCGTTTTCAAGTTCTACGCGGAACATAGTGTTAGGTAACGTATCCAGTACGGTACCTTGCATTTCAATATTGTCTTCTTTGGCCATCGAATCCTCTGGGTGTACTACCTTTCAGTTGAACCGGCAAGATAATGCCCAATTCAACGATTTATGTAAAGAACCGTCGGCGATTTTGCCAACGCTTTGCTGGGGTGCACGTCAGTTGCGCGCATCCGGTAAAATTAGGGTGTTTAAGGTGACGTCTGCAGGGGATTAGCGGGCTAAGAATCTGAATCAACCGGTTACATGCGCACGATTGAAAACAGTTCCGAGAGTGCGTTGAGATTCCCAGCCTGGCAATTCCGGCTCGTTATAGCGAAGCGCGGACGACATACCAAACTCGGCTATTATACCACTTATGCGCCTTTATGTGTGCAAAACATCTCTGCACGGCTAAAAAAGCGTTTGTGTCTGCCAGCAGCCATCGCTGACCGGCTGGTCAGCAAGGCGTTGTACATATTGCAGATAATCAGCGCGCGGGATCTCCTGCGCGCCCAGCGAGGCAGTATGGGGATTAAGTACCTGACAATCTACCAGTCGGCCCTGATGCCGGATGAAATGCTGACAAAAGACCCATAGTGCGGTTTTGGATGCATTTTGCTGACGACTGAACATCGACTCACCGCAGAAGATTTGTCCCATCGCCAGCCCATACATGCCACCCACCAGTTGATGTTCATCCCACACCTCGATGGAGTGCGCGTGGCCAAGTTCATACAGTCGCAACCAGGCACGCTTCATCTCAAAGGTAATCCAGGTGCCTTCCTCGCGACCGCTGGCGCAGCCCTCAAGCACCTCGGCAAAGGACTCGTTCATTGTCACCCGATAGGGTGAGCGATTGTGAAAACGCTTCATGCTACGGCTGAGATGAAACTGCTCTGGTAACAGAACGGCCCGGGGGTCGGGGCGACCACCAGAGAATGGGATCGCCGGGCGAAAACCACGGAAAAATACCGTGCTTGTAAGCGTTAAGTAACCGGGCAGGGGAGAGATCACCGCCCATTGCCAGCAGGCCGTTTGGCTCACGCAGTGCCATCTCAGGCGGGGGAAAGAGCAGAGATTCCCGTGACAGTTGTACCAGTCTCATCGCGTTATGTTACTCATCGGCATTTCGCTAAGACTATAACGCAATACGCTGCCGGAAACGCCAGTAGCGCCCCGCTTTTGAGATTAATTCCGTATGACTGCCCTGTTCAATAATCGCGCCATTATCCATCACGCAGATACGATCCATGCGCTCCAGGCCACTCAGCCGGTGGGTGACCATGATCGTGGTTTTTCCGGCGGTCAGCCGTTGCAACAGAGCGAGAATATGTTGCTCGGTGGTCGCATCAAGCCCTTCGGTGGGCTCATCCAGCAGCCAGAGATCGCCGTCGTGCAGTAACGCACGCGCCAGCGCCAGCCGGCGCAGTTCGCCGCCGGAAAGCGGGCGACCCCCTTCGCCCATCCAGGCGTTTAATCCTTCCTGGTTCTCAAGCAGGCGCTGCAGGCCAACGTCGTTCAGTACGCGGCATAGCTGTTCATCAGTTGCATCGGGACGAGCCAGCAGCAGGTTATCGCGCAGGCTCTGACTGAAAAGATGAACCCGCTGCGTCACCACGCTGATACGCTGGCGCAACGCGGACTCTGACCAGGCGGTAATCGGCAGATCATTCAGGATGATGACACCGTGCTGGCTCTCCCTGGCGCGGGTCAGCAGCGCAAGCAGCGTCGATTTTCCGCAGCCGGTCGGTCCCAGTAGCGCAATATGTTCACCTGCGGCGACCTGCAGGGTACAGCTGTTGAGTACCTTATCCGGACGGTCGGGGTAGCTGAAGTCGAGCCGATCGATACTGACGTTGAGCGGTCCTGACCGGGCATCTGACTGTGCCGGAAAGGTGATAGCGGGTGACTGATCGATAATGTCATTGACCCGTTGCGCGGCGGTTGTCACCTGCGACATAGGCAGAAAAGCGCCTGCAACCGGTGCCAGCGCCTCAAAGGCGGCCAGGGCGCAGAACACCACCAGCGCAATTAGCGACCCGGGTAACTGCTGTTCACTGATTGTCGCAGCACCAAGCCAGAGCAGCAGGGTTACGGTTACGCCACTGATCAGCAGCAGCAGGCTCTGGGCGGCGGCCTGTAAACGCTGTTGCTGGCTCTGTGCCTGCTGCCAGCGCTGTTCATCCTGGTCAAGTTGCTGACGCCAGCTCTGCGAGGCACCATATAACGTCAGTTCAGCCTGCGCCGCCAGCCACTGCATCAGCTGCTGACGCCAGCGGGCGCGTCCATGGGCAATTGCAACGCCTGCCGGTGAGCCCAGACGATAAAACAGCGACGGCATCAGAACCAGCGTACTCAGCATGATACCGCCGAGCGTCAGTGCCAGCGAAACATCAATAAAACTCATCCCAAGGGTAACGACCACTATCATCACAAATGCGCCGAGCAGCGGCGAAATGACGCGCAGATACAGATGGTCCAGCGTATCAACATCGGCGACAAAACGGTTGAGCAGGTCCGCCTGGCGCAACTGTGACAGCTGTCCCGGCGAAAGTGCCATCAGGCGGCTGAAGGTGTGGACACGCAGATGCTGAAGCACCCTGAACGTCGCATCATGGCTGACCAGACGTTCAGCATAGCGTGCGGCAGTGCGGATGATCGCAGCGCCACGGACGCCTGCCGCGGGCAGCATATAGTTAAAGGTATAGAGGCCCACTACGCCTGCCACTGAAGATGCAGCGAGAAACCAGCCTGAGAGGGTCAGCAGGCTGATGCTGGCCAGCAGGGTAATAATCGCCAGCACGATGCCCAGTGCAAGACGGAAAGGGTGGCGCAGCCAGAGACGAAGAAAAGGACGCAAGGCGGACATCAGCGGATCTCCTGTTGACGATGCTTCAGCATTTCGCTGAAGGCACCGGGCTGTTGCGATAGCTGCTGCCAGTTACCCTGTTGCACCAGTTTACCC
>Ga0154005_100715_pt1 | contig 11409 bp, 20 predicted proteins | sample TSFL089MetaG_FD_104698 | JGI IMG/M metagenome (GOLD analysis project Ga0154005, IMG submission 104698) | Attine ant fungus gardens microbial communities from Florida, USA - TSFL089 MetaG | ecosystem: Host-associated > Fungi > Mycelium > Unclassified | place: USA: Florida, Lake Talquin State...
TAACACAATGTCTCTGGAACAATACAACAAACTCATGAGCAACATGCTCAATGAAAGGCGCGCCCTTGCCAAATTAAGGGCAGAATTAGAAGGCAGAGAAGGAAGACTCTGCAGGAAGTGTGGCAGTTTCAGACATCTTGCCCGGAAGTGCAGGAAGGAAAGAGAACAAAAGAAGAGGATGGTGGGGGGTAATAGGTTCGAACCCTTAGGAAGCAGAGTAATGCAGTGTGGAGTGCAAGAAGTGAGAAGACAAGAAAAGGGGGAGGAAGCGGTGAAGTGCTTCGCATGCGGAGAAAAAGGACATAAGAAGTGGGAGTGTCCTAGAAAAAGGGAGAGGAGAATAAGTAAGGAGGCCAAACCTCCAAGGGAAGTCTGGGAGAAAGTGAAGGTGCACTTGCGTGCCAAAGGACTACCCCCAAGGGGAGCTCGGATGAGTATGGAGGGGTGGACAACGCAGAGAGAGGTGGTAACCTTTGTAGAGTGTTGAGGATGCGACTACAAGGGTACTAAAACTCAGGAGAACCAGGGACAAGGGTTCTTGAGTAAAAGGCAACTATTGCACATGTGGTGTGAAAGTTGCAGGGAGGCAAAAGAGTGGAGAGAGAAAGAAGCACAAAGTGGGAGAGCAGAAAGAGTGGTGTGTAGTGCATGCAATGTAAGAGATGCGGTGAAAGGAGGAGTGGAAAGAAATGAGAAAGGGGAGACTTTCTGTTCACCATGTAGGACAGAAAAGAAAATGCTATGGTGGAATTGGGGAGGAGAAGTAGAACGGACAGTGCCTAGGGCCCAGAAGAAGGGGGCTGGAATCACTGATCCAAAGAGAGTGGCAGGAACTGTCAATCAGAAGGCAGTGCAAAAGAAGGAAGCAAGAGAAGTGAGGCAAATGTTTAAGCCTCTAAGAGAAGTATGGATAAATGTGGGGATTGAAAAAGTAGATACGCATGAAGGGAGAACAGTAAAGGCTTTGCTAGATAGTGGAGCAACAGGGTTGTTCATGAGCAAGAACTTGGCACAAAAAGGGGGATATAAGTTGATCAAATTGGATCGACCTTTGCAAGTGAAAAATGTAGATGGCACCGGCAACAGTGGGGGTGCAATAACGCACGAAGTAGAAGTGAATATGTTCTACAAAGGACATGTAGAGAGAGTTTGAATGGATGTCTGTGAACTAGGAAAAACAGATGTAATTTTGGGTATGCCATGGTTAGCAGCCCATAATCCAGAGATAGATTGGGAGAAAAGAGAAGTAAGAATGACGAGATGTCCACCACTATGTGGAAAGGTGGTAAGAATAAAGGGGAAGAAAGAGTTAAGGGAAGACGAGAAGAAAATGGTGAGGTGGGCAGTAGATGAAAAGGAAGATTGGGGAAGAGAGGAGGAAATAGAGGCAGATCATAGGAAGGTGAAGGAAATGGTACCCAAAAGATTCCATAAATGGTTGAAAGTGTTTGGAAAGGTGGAGTCAGAAAGAATGCCGGTTAGAAAGGCATGAGATCATGCAATAGACCTCAACAACAATTTCAAAGCAAGCAAAGCAAGAGTGTACCCTCTCTCTAGAAACAAAAAGGAAGAGGTACAGAAATTTGTTGATGAGCATTTAAAGAAGGGTTACATCAGACCTTCTAAATTGCCCCAGACATTGCCGGTGTTCTTTGTGGGCAAGAAAAATGGGGGAAAATGCATGGTTATGGACTACAGGAGACTCAATAAGCAGACGGTGAAGAATAATTACCCTCTGCCATTAATTACAGATTTAGTAGATTCTATGGGCAACAAAATAATATTTACTAAAATGGATCTCTAGTGGGGCTACAACAATGTGAGGATCAAAGAAGGAGATGAGTGGAAGGCAGCTTTCACTACGCATGTGGGGTTGTATGAACCGGTGGTGATGTTCTTTGGGATGACAAATTCACCTGCCACGTTTCAAGGCATGATGAATGAAATCCTGAGAGATATGATCAATGAAGGGAAGATGGTGGCATTTGTGGATGACATGTTGATAGGAACAGAAACAGAAGAGGGGCATGATGAGTTAGTGGAGGAAGTATTAAAGCGCTTGGAGGAGAATGACCTCTATGTAAAACCAGAAAAGTGTGCTTGGAAGGTATAGAAAGTAAACTTTCTGGGAGTAGTAATGGGTCAGGGGAGAATTGAGATGGAGAAAGATAAAGTGGCAGGAGTATTAAACTGGCCGGTATCCAAAACGGTCAGAGACATTAGGAAGTTCTTGGGCCTTGCAAATTACTATAGGCAATTTGTAAAAGACTTCGCAAAATTAGCTCGGCCATTGAATGACTTGACAAGAAAGGAGGAGAAATGGAAATGGGGGAACGAGCAGCAGGAAGCATTTGAGTAGTTAAAGATGGTCTTTACAAGTCGACCTTTACTAGCTGCACCTGATCTAGATAAGGAGTTTAGAGTTGAAGCAGATGCCTCCAACTTTACAACGGGAGAAGTGCTATCAATTAAGTATGAAGATAGTAAATGGAGACCAGTAGCATATATCTCTAAATCGTTAAATGAAACTGAAAGAAATTATGAAATACACGACAAAGAGATGCTAGCTGTAATACAATGCTTGGAGGCATGGAGGCACTTCCTGGAGGGAGCAAAAAGTAAATTCAAAGTATGGACGGACCACAAAAATCTGGAGTATTTTATGAGCAACTAGAAATTAAATTGGCAACAAGCATGATGGGCTCTATACTTGTCTAGATTCGACTTTGTGTTGAAACACATTTCAGGAAGTAAGATGGAAAAGGCGGATGGATTGAGTAGGAGACCAGATTGGGAGATTGGTGTGGAAAAGGATAACGAGGAGCAGATGTTGGTAAAGAAGGAATAATTAGACATGAAAAGAATTAGAATAACAGAGGTGGTCATAGAAGGGGTGGACTTGATGGATAAAGTAAGAAAGTGTGAAACAAGAGATGATGAAGTAGTAAAAGCAGTAGAGGAAATGAAGCAAGCAGGGGTAAAGATGTTAAGAGATGAAGAGTAGTGCCAGGAAGATAGGTTGATGTTGAAAGAAGGGAAAGTGTACGTTCCCAAGGATGAGAAATTAAGGGCAGAAGTGATCAGGCTACACTACAATACGCCTGTAGGAGGACATGGAGGACAGTAGAAGACGGCGGAATTGGTGACAAGGAATTTCTGGTGGCCGGGGGTCACTAGGGAGGTGAAGCAATATGTGGAAGGGTGCAATGCCTGTCAACGAAATAAGAATTGAACATAGCCACTGGCAGGAAAATTAATGCCAAATTCAATTCCAGAGAAAGCTTGGTTACACATTAGTGCAGACTTCATCACGAAGTTACCTTTAGCGCAGGGATATGATGCCATCTTAGTAGTAGTAGATAGGCTCACAAAAATGGGACATTTTATACCTACTACAGAAAGAACTAGCACAGAAGGGTTGGCACAACTATTCAGAGATAATGTTTGGAAACTACATAGGCTACCAGATAGCATAATCTCAGATAGAGGACCACAGTTTGCAGTAGGCATTATGAAGGAGTTGAATTGTATGTTGGGGATTGAGACAAAATTGTCAACAGCATTCCATCCACAAACAGACGGTCAAACAGAGAGAATGAACCAGGAGTTAGAACAATATCTCCGAATGTTCATAGATCACCAACAAGAACAATGGCCAGAATGGTTGGGCATGGCTGAATTTGTCTACAATAACAAGGTGCACACTAGAACCAAAGTGTCACCCTTTAAAGCAAACAATGGACAAGATCCTAGGATGGGATTCGAGATGAGGAAGAAGGGTAAATATGAAGGAGCAGAAAAGTTTGCGGAAAGGATAAAGAATGTACAGGAGGAAGCAAAGGTGGCGCTACAAAAGGCGCAAGAAGATATGAAGCAATATGCAGATAGGGAGAGAGGAGAGGTGGAGAAATACCAAGTCGGCGACTTAGTGCTACTCAGCACTAAAGATCTAAAGTACCAGATGGTTGGAAGATGAATGGAGAAACTCATGGAACGCTTTGTGGGACCTTACAAAGTGAAAGCAATCATTTCTAGCAATGCAATAGAATTGGACCTGCCTAGTACAGTGAGAATACATCCAGTAGTCAACATTAGCCGAGTACAGAGGTACAAGTCGCAAGTAGAGGAACAGAGAAAAGAAATGCCACAACCAGTGGTAATCGAGGGAGAAGAAGAGTGGGAAGTGGAGAAGATCATAAACAAAAGAAAGGTGTGAGGAAAGGAGAAATATTTGGTATGATGGAAGGGATGCATGGTGGAAGAAGACACATGGGAGAGTAGAGAAAATCTGAGGAATGCGATGGAACTAGTTGAAGAATTTGAGAAAGAATATTGCAGGGAGAAAGAGGAAGAAGTCAGGTGGCAAGAAGCGGAAGAAAACAAGAAAGTATTCAGTAGGGAGTTACCAGGAAGATACACAGCGAAATTGCTCTATGGATGGGAAAACAAGAAATATAATAGGGAATATTGGAAACAAATGGAGGAAAATTGGAGGCAGTGGAAGAGAAATCTGTTCTCTAGATATAATAGGAATCCATTCTTAAAAAGGATAGAAGAAAGTGAAGAATATAAAGGAGGGAAGATAGAGGAATGGGATGAAGAAGGGGACAAAGAAGATTGACAAAGGCTTGAAGAAGATAGAAAATATTTAGAAGAACTAGGAGATGAAAACCAGGATATGGGAGACCTGAGGGACCCATACAATAAACTATGAAGAAGTCCTTGGGACGAGGACCCTTGAGAGGGGGGTGGTGTCATGAATCGTCTTCTGTCTCTAAGTCAATATTTATTTTCTTTTTCTTTTTCTTTTCTTTTAATTATGTAAGATAGTTGGATCAGTAAACAAGGACAAATAATCGGACATGTATAAGTAGTACACACAATTCAGCAAGGACTCTAACGAGTTCTCTTTGTCAATCTCTGATAAAGAGAGGGTTAAGGGTTAGGGTTACTCAATCTCAATCCAAAAGCCTTACATTCCTCACATCTCTGACTGTTTTAGGTGTGGGCCAGTTTAGCTCTCCTGCCACTTTATCCTCCTCCATCTCAATCTTTCCCTGGTCCATTACTACTCCCAGGAAATTCACCTTTTGTACCTTCCAAGCACATTTCTCTGGTTTCACGTATAGATCGTTCTCTTCTAACCTCCTCAGCACTTCTTCCACCAACTCGTCATGTCCCTCCTCTGTCTCTGTTCCTATTAACACATCATCTACAAATCCCGCTACCTTTCCCTCATTGATCATATCTCTCAGAATTTCATTCATCATGCCTTGGAATGTGACAGGTGAATTTGTCATTCCAAAAAATATCACCACTGGTTCATACAACCCTATATGTGTGGTAAAGGCCGCCTTCCACTCATCTCCTTCTTTATTTCGCACATTGTTATAGCCCCACCGGAGATTCATTTTAGTGGATACTCTTTTGTTGCCCATAGAGTCTACTAAGTCTGTAATTAATGGCAGAGGGTAGCTGTTCTTAACTGTCTGCTTGTTGAGTCTCCTATAGTCTATAACCATGCGCTTTCCTCTATCCTTCTTGCCTACAAAGAACACTGGCGAAGTTTGAGGCAATTTTGAGGGTCTAATATACCCCTTCTTCAAATGCTCATTGACAAGCTTTTGCACCTCCTCCTTCTCGTTTCTAGAGAGAGAGTACACTCTTGCTTTACTCGCTTTAAAGTCGTCATTGAGATCTATCACATGATCCCATACCTTCCTAACCAACATTCTTTCGAACTCCACCTTCCCGAACACTTTCAACCACTTATTGTAAGGAATGGTCACCCAAGTAACTCAGGTAGGTAGATCCCAACTCTAAGTCAGAGTAGACAAAGAGAACTCATTAGAGTTCCCGCTAGATTTGAGTACACTACTTATATCTATTCTACTTGGTCTGTGCACTACTTTTCCATGGTGATCATGTGACATTAATGTGACATGTCATGTGACCTCCCATGTGACTTCCCTGATTATGTAAGTCCATTCTAAAAATAGAAAGTAAAAATAGAAAAGAAAAGTTCTTGTGTCACGATTCATGACACCACCCCCCTTGCAAGGTTTCTTGTCCCAAGGAAATTTTTCTTCTTCACAATTCACCCTCCATGTCCTTTATGTTTTCCATTTTGTCTTCTTCTAACTCCTTTATTTGTAGGAACAAATTTTGACTAACTTTTGTGAATGGATTTTGTTTCCATCATCTCCAGTTCTCTTCTAACCTCCAATATTCCCTTTCATACTTCTTGTCTCCCCATCCATATAATATTGTGGCCATATACCTTCCTGGTATTTCTTGACTAAAAGTTTTCCTATCTTCTTCAATTTCTTGTCTTCTTGTTTCTTCTTCCTCTTCTCTACTATATCTTCTCTCAAATTCATCTACTGCTTCCATCGCATTCTTGAGATTTTCCTTGTTCTCCCAAGTGTCTTCTTCTGCTGTACATCCTTTCCACCATACTAAATATTTCTCTCTCCCTCTTACCCATCATTTATTTATGATTTTCTCCACCTTCCATTCTTCTTCTCCTTTAATTACCACAGGTTGTGGCTTCTCCTTTCTTTGCCCCTCTACTTGGCTAGTATACTTCCATACTCTACTAACATTTACTACTGGATGTATTTTAATACTGTTTGGCAATTCCAGCTCAATTACATTTGTTGAAATAATTGCTTTGACCTTATAAGGCCCAACAAATCTTTCTGTTAGCTTTTCTGTTCTTCTACCAACCATCTGATACTTGAGGTCCTTTGTACTGAGCAGCACAAGATCTCCTACTCAATACTCCTCTGCATCTCCCCTATGTCTGTCTGCATATTTCTTCATATCCTCTTGTGCTTTAACCAGCACTACTTTGGCTTCTCCCTGTATCTCCTGTATTCTTTCCACAAATTTATTGGCTTCCTCAAACTTCCCCTTCTTTCTAAGCTCAAATCCCATTCTAGGGTCTTGTCCAGTATTTGCCTTGAAAGGCAACACCTTAGTTCCTGTGTGCACCTTATTGTTGTAGGCAAATTCTGCTGTATCCAGCCATTCCGGCCATTGCTCCTGTCAATGATCAATGAACATTTTAAGATATTGTTCCAATTCTTGGTTCATTCTTTCTATCTGACCATCTGTCTGTGGGTGGAATGCTGTCAACAACTTGCTGTCTATCCCCAACATGGCATTAAGCTCCCTCATTACTCCTGCTGCAAATTGCAGTCCTCTATCTGAGATTATGCTTTCTGGTAAGCCATGTAGCTTCCAAACATTATCCCTGAATAATTGTGCCAGTCCTCCTGCTGTCATTTTCTCTGTAGTTGGAATAAAATGTGCCATTTTTGTTAATCTATCAACAACCACTAAGATTGAGTCGTATCCCTGAGCTAAAGGCAGCTTGGTGATGAAGTCTGCTGATATATGACTCTATGGCTTCTCTGGAATAGAATTTGGCATTAGTTTGCCAGCAGGTGCTTGTGTCCGATTCTTATTATGTTGGCATGCATCACAGCCCTCCACATATTGCTTTACTTCTTGACTCACTCCTGGCCACCAGAAATTTCTAGTCACCAACTCTGTTGTCTTCCACTGTCCTCCTACAGGCGTATCATGGTGTAGCCTGATTATCTCTGTTCTCAGCAATTCATCCTTAGGTACGTATACCTTTCTCTCCTTGAGTATTAGTCCTTCATGTTCTCTCCATTCTTCATCTCTTAACATTTTGACTCCTGCTTTCTTCATCTCTTCTACTGCTTTGATGACTTCATCATCTTTTACCTCACTTTTCCTTATTTTGTCCAAGATGTCCACCCCTTCAATCACTACTTCTGATACTTTTGTTGCTCTCACTTCTAGCCATTCCCTTTTTACCAGCATCTGCTCCTCATTGTCTTTTTCTACTCCTACCTCCCAATCTGGTCTCCTACTTAGTCCATCTGCCTTCCCCATTTTTCCTTCTGGCACATGTTTTAAAATAAAGTCGAATCTAGATAAATAGAGTGCCCATCTTGCTTGTCATCTATTTAACTTTTGGTTACTCATAAAGTATTCTAGATTTTTATGGTCCAACCAAATCTCAAACCTTCTCTTTGCGCCCTCTAGGAAGTGCCTCCAGGCTTCCAAACACCTTATCACTGCTAACATTTCCTTGTCATGTATTTCATAGTTGCATTCCGTTTCATTTAATGACTTAGAAATATAAGTGACTGGTCGCCATTTACCATCCTCACATTTAATAGAGAGTACTCCTCCAGTAGCAAAGTTAGAAGCATCTGCTTCCACTCTGAACTCCTTGTCTAAGTCTGGTGCTACTAGTAAAGATCTTGTGGTGAATATCTCCTTCATCTGTTTGAATGCCTTTTGTTGAGGTTCTCCCCACTTCCACTTCTCTTCCTTTTGTGTCAACATGTTCAAAGGCTTTACAATTGCTGCAAAGTTTCTCACAAACCACCTATAGTAATTGGCAAGTCCTAAGAACTTTCTGATGTCTCTGACCGTCTTTGGCACTGGCCAACTCAGCACTCCCTCCACCTTTTCTTCTTCCATCTCAATCTTTTCTTGACCCATTACTACTCCCAAAAAGTTTACTTTGTTTGTTTTCCATGTACACTTTTCTGGTTTCACATACAAGTTGTTCTCCTCTAGCCTCTTCAACACTTCTTCCACAATTTCATCATGTCCTTCCTTACTGTCTGTCCCCACCAATACATCATCTACAAATACTGCCACCTTCCCTTCATTTATGAGATCCCTCATAATCTCATTCATCATCCCCTGAAACGTTGCTGGTGAGTTTGTCATTCCAAAGAACATCACCACAGGCTCAAATAACCCCACATATGTAGTGAAGGCTGCTTTCCACTCATCTCCTTCCTTTATCTGCATGTTGTTGTAACCCCACCAGAGATCCATCTTTGTAAATAGCTTCTTATTGCCCATGCTATCTACTAAGTCTGTGATTAATGGCAGAGGATAGTTGTTCTTAATCGTCTGCTTGTTTAACCTCCTGTAGTCCATCACTATGCGTTTTCCCCTATCTTTCTTTCCTACAAAGAATACTGGAGAAGTTTGTGGCAACTTTGATGGTCTGATGTACCCCTTTCTTAGATGATTGTCTATAAACTGTTGAACCTCTTCTCGTTCATTTCTAAACAACAGATACACCCTAGCTTTGCTTGCCTCAAAATCCTCCTTGAGATCTATAGTATGATCCCAAATCTTTCTCATTGGCATTCTTTCTGACTCCGCTTTTCCAAATACTTTCAACCACCAATGGAACCTCTGAGGAACCATTGCTTCTACCTTTCTGTGGTCCAACTTTATTTCTTCCTCTCTTTCCCAATCCTCCTTTTCATCTGCTGCCCATCTGATCCTTTCTATTTCATCTCCCTGTATCTCCTTTTTCCCTTGCCTCCTTTTCCTTATTTCTGGGCCCATTTCTTTCTTGCCCATATATCATCCACAAATAGGTGGACACCTTGTCATCTTGACCTCTTCCTTTTCCCAGTCAATCTCTGGGTTGTGTGCTTGTAACCAGGGCATGCCCAATATTACCTTCGTCTTTCCCAAGTCACATATGTCCATCTGAACTCTCTCCACATGCCCTTTGAAGTATATGTTCACTTCTACTTCATGGGTAATCGCTCCTCCACTATTTTCTGTCCCATCCACATTTCTAACTTGTATTGGCTTGTCTAATTTTATCAATCTGAAGCCTCCTCTTTGTGCACATCTTTTTCTCATAAAGAGCCCTGTTGCTCCACTATCTAGCAATGCTTTTACTGTCACTCCTTCATGGGTATCGACCTTTTCTACTCCTATGCTCATCCACACTTCTCATAACCCTCTCAATGTCCTTCTGACTTCTCTCTGCCCCTTCTGCACTGTTTTCTCCAGATCAGTGATTCCAGCCCTCCCCTTCTGGGCCCTAGACACTGATTGTTCTAACCTTTTACCCCAGTTCCACCATGGCACTTTCTTTCCTGTTCTACAGGGTGGACAGAACACTTCTCCTTTCTCATTTCTTTCCATCTCTCCTCCTATTACTGCATCTTTGCCTCCACATGCACTACACTTCACTCTTTCTGCTCTACCACTTTTTGCCTCCTCTTTTCTCCAATTCCAGGCCTCTTTGCAGCTTCCATACCACATATTGCTCAACTGCGCCTTCCCCAGGAAACCCTGTTCTCTGTTTTCCTGCGTCTTTATTCCCTTATAGTTGCACCCCCTACATTCTACAAAGGTTACTACCTCTTTCCTCGTCATCCATCCTACCATACTCATCACTGCTCCTCTTGGGGGCAGTCCCTTCGCTCCACTATGTTCTCGCACCTTGCTCCATACTTCTGGTGCTGGTGCTTTTTCCTCTTCTCTCTTTATATCTCTTCCTTTTGAACACTCCCACTTCTTATGACCTTTCTCCTCACACTTGAAGCATTGCATCTTGCCTTCCACCACTTCTTGTCTCCTCACTTCTCTCACTCCACATTGCATTACTTTGTTTGCCAACACCTGGAATCTATTTTCCTTCTTCCTTTCATCCCTTTTTCCCTTGTTCCTACAGTTTTTGGCAAAGTGGCCAAACTGCCAACATTCCCAACACTTCCTTCCCTCTCTTCCTTCCAACTCTTCTCTCAATTTGGCGAGTGCTCGCTGTTGTTTGAGCAGACTGCTCATGGTTTGGTTATACACTTCCAAAGACATGGTGTTATTTTCTTTGGAAGGGTGGGTTTTATTGTTGCTAGTTACTGACCTCTCTTCTTTGGCTGACTATTGACTGACTACTTATGTCTGCTAGGGCGCAAAATCTTCATCCAGCCAGGTGCCTACTGCCTTATTGACTACTGCCCTAATACTAGGGTTATACTATCACTTCTCAGGGAAGATCCCTACTCTAATTGTCTTCTTAAGGATGCGACAATGTTCCTCTATGCGTACTAGTCACAATGAACTAGCAGCACAAGGCTAATAAAGTGAAAAGTTTACAAGTAATCTACTAAGCACCACCTGTTGTTAGGTCTGGTCTATGTGTGCACTCAGGTATAGTGCCCACAGTCCACCTCCAGGGTCTAAACTTCCTGGTCAGTCCACTTAAGCCTGTGGCCCGGCTATAGGGAGGTTAGGAGTGATCTGAGTTGATCACACACCAAGGGAGCGATGAGAGTAAGTGTGACAGGGATCGAGGTGATTGGTGTCTGGATGTGAAAACAAGTTCTAGTGTAAGGAATGGTCACCCAAGTAACTCAGGTAGGCGGATCCCAACTCTAAGTCAGAGTAGACAAAGAGAACTTGTTAGAGTTCCTACTAGATTTGAGTACACTACTTATATCTATTCTACTTGGTCTGTGCACTACTTTCCCATGGTGATCATGTGACATGTCATGTGACTTCCCTGATTATGTAAGTCCATTCTAAAAATAGAAAAGAAAA
>Ga0154005_100730_pt1 | contig 11210 bp, 10 predicted proteins | sample TSFL089MetaG_FD_104698 | JGI IMG/M metagenome (GOLD analysis project Ga0154005, IMG submission 104698) | Attine ant fungus gardens microbial communities from Florida, USA - TSFL089 MetaG | ecosystem: Host-associated > Fungi > Mycelium > Unclassified | place: USA: Florida, Lake Talquin State...
ACGATTCGAGTCGAGTGTATTTTTGGAGGGACAATGTCATCTTGCAACAGAATGGCTGTACCGATTTCCTTTGCCTCAACCACACGGTATGAGGCAAGGAGCTGGACATGCCCTTGTTCTGAGCATGACTTTATGTTAGTTATGGGTTGATGGTTTTTGAATTCTGGGAAGTGGTGCTTCTTACAAAGAAATGTCCAGTTCCCAATTCTTCCTACTCACTCTAGTTGAAACAAGCTGAACCTGTTATGGCACGAGCCATCTGAGTTCTCAGTAAGTATGACTCTCCTCATCAACTCCATCCATCAGTAGGCTTATTTGCATTCAGTTTTCATAGGAAAACTCGATGATAGATTTTCACAACCACTCGTTATCAAGTACAAGACTGATACTCCCTTTAATGCACCTTGTCTAACATGTACGACTTGCAATAGGTGCACCCTATAGCACAAAGTACAGTTGCTTGCATCGAGGTTGTCTACAAAGTTGGCCCATGTCCTTTTTTAGGGAATAGATGGTGGTCACAAAATTACGGCGATCTACCTACATTGAACTGCAAGATACAAATACTTGGGGGCTTGTAGGGCCCAGGGATTTGTCTGTGGAAGAAGGCATAGAGGGCGTGGAAGCTTGTTAAGAAGGTCATCAACTACAGAGGCCCTCTAGCGTGTCATTGCCTGCAAGGGCTGAGCCATCCCTTGGCGCTACTCCGACTGCTGCATTTACTATATCTGAATATCTGCCGTTTTTTCAGCTCTAGTTCCAGAATAAAGCATGTTTTAAGTATGTACGACGACGTCTATTTTCTTAACACATAAGCAGCCTCATAGACCTATACCCGGCCCTTAGATTGGATGGAATGGGCGATGGAGTCAGGCCTGCCATCACTGATAGTAAGAGTGTTTGGAAACCTTGGGCCAAATTTTCGGCAACGAGGGAGCGTTCGGGAGCAAACGGAAACGCTCAATTTATATATCTTACCAGAGTCAATGTTCTGCGAGACGGCCCTCGAGATCACGTGGTGCTTTGGCTGCAACATGGCCCCAAATCCATGGGCGACGACCCCGGCTGTGTTTTTCCCTGCACAAAACAAAGAAAGAACATGTGCCTATTCCACACATACCACCAAAGGTCGACTGCAATCAAGCCTTCTGTTTCACGTCGTCTAAGGCTGAACATTTCCTTTATCCCTTGTACAAACGTGGCTGGGGCATTAAATTCCAACCTAGACCCCTGACTGTGTCTCCCGTCAATGTCAGTCACTCCTTCTACTCTCACAGCCATCAAAATCCAAATTGTTGCAGGATAGATATGTTGCGCACTTCACCTTCACCAAATACAGTTGTGCGGTCCAGTTTATCTCCAGCCTTGGTTCGATTTGTGAGCTAGAACACGTATGTTCAATTTCAGTTTTCCGTCTTCAACCTAAACATTCACTTGAAGCATCATCCTTCTACTTTGAACCTACGCAGTGGTCGATCAACAATACTCACCCTCTATGTTCAAACACACCAAGCCCTTCGTCCTCGCTGGAACAAAGAAAATCCCTCTGCCAGTCCTCCGCTCTCTCGCCATGTGTATCGCGTCTAGTCCATGCAGACTTGTCTCGCTCTTTCTAGACCCATGTCGCTCACATCGGCCTTTAGTTCTCTACAGTTTATCAGCCGTATTGTTCTATTTGATGAACATGCATCATAGCAGATTTATGATTGGCGATAAATCTATTGTTTGATAAGTATGAAACTATTGCCTCAGAATCTAATATGTAAACTGTGGTTTTGTAACCGTATTCAATATACCTACACTTTTTTATTTGAATGTCCATGATGTGCATATTCGGATTGGCTGCTTGCACTCGATATAGGTAGGTGTTTTAATAGTGGGAATAACTCGCGCCTGTAGTAGCGTTCCTCCAAGGTATCTCTCGTACACCAGAGCTCGTGATTCCCACGCGCATATCTATCTCTGTCGCCAAATTGTCATTCAACAAACATAGTAGGTGTCTTTAGACTCGCTGAAGTGAAAACATGTCTTGGGGCACCGAGAGAGTAAATACTCGAGTAGAGCAGCGAGCTTGTCCATCTCCTGTTCACGTATTCGAATACTTTGGTTGAGGACAAGGCACATCTTGTTTCCTTACTCCAGCAGGCTTCCTATCTCCTTTTCCTTTTGCTCGAGCTCTCTCAACCACCCTTTGTTGATGCATTCTGTCCACTTTCTGCCGAACCTTGAGTTAGACAAGTCCAGCATTGTTGAGATTTGGGACCCCTCAATCACCACTCTGAACGGTGGCACACACAGACGTTCCCTGTGCTCAACTGGGACCCAAAAGAGTGGCTGGTCGTCCTGACCCATCACCCATCCATCCACCATGGCTTGCGGCGTAAGTTCATATCCATGAGTGGAATGCCGGTGCTCAGTTGTGAGATCTGCTATGTCCCACATTCTCAAACCAAAGTCGTAAGAATAGTAAGCCAACGCTGTTCCGTCTCGTATAAATGCCATGGATGCACTTGATTGAGCCAACATCTGAGCGTACAGATGGCCGGTATAGGCATCAAAGAGACGTATTGCATATTTTTTTGCGGATCTAAGAACAATGCGTCTCTCGCCAAGGAAATGGTCAATAAGAGCAGGTGAGAGGGCAATATCATCCACCGAGGATGTTGGGAACTTGGAAACAAGGTGACCAGTTCGTGTGTCCCAGACTCGGACGTGGGAGTCATCGCGAGACCAACATGCAAAGAGTTTCCCGTCGGGTGAGTATGTATGTAAGGTATCACGGCGAATGTACACTTGATCGTCAAAGCGGACAAGATCAAACTGGGCGGTCTTGTGGTTCCATGAATAACATCTGGGGGAGAAAGATAAAGGCACAATGACGGTCAAGCCATCGGGCGCGAGGAATATGTCCCGGCTACGTCCAAGGTCCAAATAATACCTGCATTCTAAACGTGGGGGATCCTGCCAATGCCAAACTTGCAGCAATCCTGAGCCAGCACGTGAGACAGTGCATAGAACCAGGTCGTTGCATGTTTGGAAGGCGACCTTTCCAAACCGGGCATCCTTTCTTGGCCAAGGATTGAATGAATATAATGCATATGGTGATGAGAGACTTGGACAACAACACTACCTGATCTTCATCTGGGGAGAACGCAATCTTCATATCGTCTTTGTACTTGATATCCGCACGCGCCACAACTTCACCAGTAGTTGTATGTAGGAATTTGACTTGAGAAGATTTCCGTGATTCTGTAGCCACCATCTTTCCAGAGGGTGAAATCGTAATAACTCGTCGCACATTGGTACCATTGCGAGTGTCCGTAGTGTTGGCCTGAATGATCGCCAAATTCTCCAGGTCCAAGTTCCACATCCTCACACTTCCATCATCATATCCGGCCAAAAGCCTGTGGCCATCGCATGAGGGACAGATACTGCTTATAAATGAAGTGGATGTAGGCTTGATCTCCCAAATCATTTTTAAGCCGGTCGCAGAGACCTCCCATATCTCCGCTGTGCGCCATTGTGTGATAAATAGATAATCGGTAAGAGGTGAATGAATAACATGTGGTGTGCCATAGAAATCATGGCTAAAGGATACCATTTCCTGTGTGTCCAGTCTCCAAAGGTAAATCTGGCAACGTTCTTCCCGAGAACTGGCCATCAAAGTGTCACTGGTTGGAGAAAAGTTGAGTAATGGCCTACTATTTCGATGAGGATATGTGAATCGTCGGATTTCCTTGCCATTTTCCAAGTCCCATAATTCAATAATGTTCTCAGACTTCTTTACTATGGCCAGAAGATGCCCATCAGGAGAAAATCGGGAACATCCAACATTGTGCACCTCCAACAGCTTATTGGATATTAGTGCGCCATTGCTAGCATCCCAGGCCTGGACCATAATCCGATTTGCACCTTGATCTTCAGAGTTGTCCAGGTTTCCACCCCCATGGAACAAATGTGCCGAGACAATTTTTCCATCATGATGAACAAAGGCAAAATCATAGCCCTCGATTCGCAACTGCTCCTCACCCCTCTCAATATCCCAAACTATCGCGTAAGACTTGTATCTGAATAAAATATGCTTCCCAGAAGGACTAAACAAGGCATTATATCCGAAATCAGGCACCTTGAATGGGCTTGAAATGCAATGACCCGTTTCAGAGTCACAGATATATGCAGTGTCGAATGATCTGCATAAAAATGTGCTTTCATTGGGTGAGAAAGCCATATCGTCCGCAGAAAGGTGCTCTGCAGTGAAGACTGCCATTGGCCATTGACTAGGTTTCCCTCGAGTAACCACAAAAGTATTGGGAAACTTCGAACGGAATTGTCTAGCAACATGAGACCGGTCAGGTGCGAAGGGGAGTGCAGAGAGGTAAACATGAGGGGCGGATTGTGAGATTGGAACGATGAATACAGAAATGAATCGGAGGGCATCATGGATAAATGATATTAGGTCATGATCAAGGTTAAGGGACTGGCCAGCGAACATCAGATCTATTGCAGAGAAATGACCTGAAGACACACCTCCCATGATAAAGCCCTTTTCAGAATCAAATATGCTTCATGAACATCACCTGACAGGCTTATGACCTCCAACCAGAACAGTAGCTTCTCGTACATCACAAACTTGACCATCTCTGTCAACTTCTTGTCAGACGGAGCATGAATAAGGTGGTCTGCCCAGAATAGAGATGAATATAAAGTTATAGAAGGGATAGCAGATTTGACAGAAGCCTGAATATCGACATTTTTTATGATAGAGGAGTCCAAGTTGCACATATTAAAGTGGAGCTTGGATGATACCAGGGTTTTCAAACATACTACAGCAAGCTGACGTTCGTGATGGCCTCGATCCTGAACAGCGGAGAGCTCAGGTAATTCTTGTAGGAAGGAGGTCGAGAGAAGATAGTCTTCGAATGACTTGTGATGGAAATGAAGGATATCGCCAGAGCCAATGACGGATGCAAGACCTTTTTGGATTAATGGCATTACATCTGAGTCCCCAATCTTGACTCCAGGAAGCATCACTAGTACATCGTCACTAAGAGGCTGCTTGGCATAGATCATAGCTCCCATAACAGAGACAATCCCTTGGACCTCTTGCTTCGAAATCTGTCCAAATGACGTTCTGACAACAGTGGCATACAAAGAGTACAGATCGTCCATCCCCTCTGTGTTATCCCTTCCCTTCCTCGATTTAAGGATGTGAAATCGTGCTTCAGGATTACCTTCAAGGAAATTGGCGACAGTTGTGGCCCAGATAAAAATACCAGCAGCACCAGGAACCAGATAGTTAAGAGCCTCGGTGATCTGTGCAGGTTTCATCTTCATGTTGTTGAGTCGTGACTGGAGGAATGTACGGATGTCATTAGAGACACTGCCCCCTGGCTTGACCCCATGGCCAGAAGGAATATCATGGATGGTGATGGAATCGGGGAAGGCAATACGATCCTCTGGCCGGCTGGTAATCACCAACTTGACCTTCTTCAAGCGATCAACCTGAATCCAACGCTTGAGCGTATGCAAGAGACTCTGGAAATCCTTCTTCCCAGGTGTGTCATGCCTCAGGCCACCACACTCGTCCAATGCATCTATCACGATCACTGGAAGCTCTTCACGCGGAATGGCATCAACCAGCGCGGATAATGGTTCCTCGATGAGAAATTTGAAAACCCGGTCAATATCGGATGAGCTGTGCCCTTGATTGCCTTGAGCTATGTGTTGCCGAACAGAGGGGAACATGCGGGCAAGATCACATGCGACAGTACGCCACAGAGCGGTCGTGGTGATAGTAGATTCTGTGCGGTCGAACCGGAATGTGATTACGTGGCGCTTCTGGTCCACTAGTCGATGGGCAATGCTAGCTGCCAAGGCGGATTTCCCAACACCAGGCGATCCCCTGATCCAAATCACATTGGGGCCATCGACACTCTTTATTTCGTTTTCAATCTCTTGTAAGATAGTGGTGCGGGTGCCTTCCATGCATGATTCGCGTAGGGGAAGCCTATTCTCTCCTATGGCTCGCACCAGATCATCCAGCTCCTTCTTCGCAGAGACTACCTTCGCACTTTCTGGTACAAATTTATGCATCACATGGGAGCCCAAACATAAAGCATGGGTAACATACCTTGAAGACTGTCAACACCGGCTTGCATAGCATGGGCAGTTTCTAGTATATAAATATAAATGACGTGTTAGGAAAGCCGATCAGGAATCAGAAACCCACCTCGGGTATCTGCAACATCGGTTTGTATAATCTTCATGTCATTCTCCACGATGACTAGTACCATGAATCAGATGATTAACACAGTCAATATAGGTACAGAAACCAGACCTTGTCCTATTCGAACCTCTAGCATCAGATCTACCGTAAATCTTTCCCTGAATCTATCTACCTTCTTCCGTAATTCAATAGCTTCGTCCTTATGAGTGACAACGAGGATGTGTTTGACTGCGACAACGACTCAATCGTCAATCCATCCCACATGACAGGATACGCACCCAACCAACTTTCAAGCCACTGCTCAATAAACTCCACCACTTCTTTCATTATTCCAGAAAAGTCATTGATAGTACTACGCAATTCCTCTGCTTTTGGAAATTCCTTGAGCCTGTCAAGCTGGCCAGCTAGGATTCTCATGCTTTCTGCCAAGTTTTTCATTTCTCTATAAGAGTCGTCTTGAGCCTTGAAATGCTGCAAAAATTATCAGAATCATTGACGTTGGAAATAGAAACAGAGAGCCGACTTGGTATACAACATCAATGCATGGAAACACCGTTTTCACTATAGCATTCAGCTGTTTCGAGTCAGATAACATGCATGCATGCTAGTCAACAATGATTTACCCCACCGATAGCCTTTCCCAACTCGAGAGCCATTCCAGCCCCAGCACTCGCAGGACCAAGGCGACTCAAAAGCGGTTTGAAAGATTTCAAGCTTTCTGCTATACTCTTAATTTGGGCGTCTAGAGTGCGTAAATCGCCGTAGGCCTACGATTGAGTTTCAGTAAGGAATCTACATACAGCGTGACAGTGATAAAATCCATACCTCAGCGACAATCCAAAACTGTAATCCTGAAATCGGATTTGTGAATTCCACCTGCAAATTCGCTAAGGTCCCTTAGTAAATGGGAAATGATTGACGCAAAGATCAACTCACAATTGATTTCTCGCTGTGTTTCAGAGGCCAGGTGATCCCATAAATTGTTGAATTTGACATTAGCATGACACAGTAAATCATCCTGTGAGGCATGCTTGGACCTCAAGATTCTCGGCCATTTGAAATGTTTGTGTATTTCAATATTTAAGTTGCTCCCTTCCTGGAATATCCTATATCACATGAGTATGTAGGATCGTATGGGCTTAAGCTTCACTTACAATCCGCTCTGGGTTAGCTTTAAATGCTGTTTGGTCCTGATATTGCTGTCGAGTTTTTTCTCAATACTTTGAAGAGGACTATCCGCCTTGTCAGAGTACTTGACAACAAGCGGTCGTTGAAGTTCATCCTTGAGCTCTCCAATGAATTCTGGGAGGAAATGTAATTAGATTACTGATCAACGGAGCCGATGGGGCAATGTGACACTCACCAAGGATTCGGATGTTTCGTACCATAGTAGCTTTTTCCATTGTCTTAACTTGTGAATAGAGTGGATAGGAAGAGATAGTGTGAACGTAGGACGTATATCAGATGGACGAGAACAAGACACAGGCACTCGTGGATGTGAGCTTGATTGTCCGCATCTAGACAATCAACGCACGTCGAAGCTGCAAGTGTGAGAGTGTCAGATTCAGCTTATCTCCAGTCACAATTGGTTAACTCGCTACATGTATCATAGAAAGCACTGTTAGATCATTTCCTTTCAAGGGAGGCTCTCACACCTTTCAATGAATATTTTGTCCTCACTGTCCAATTGCTCTGATGTACTCAATTCAATTTCCAATCCGTGAGCACTATGAAAAGAGGAGAAATATAAACATTGGTGCTAGTCTCCGTATCAACCGCAAGTGGGAAATTTGTGGCTGCTGAGTTAATGTAGAAAGGAAGGGTAGTAGGTATGATGACGAATGACAACTCATTTGATGCATCAAACCTCACTGATCACTTTCATGTCATGGGCAACGATGAAAGAGACCACGTTCTAACTACTGTTATAACTCTCGAACACACTCCTATTCCGACCATCTACTAGCAAACCTTTCCCACACCCTCCTCCCCTGATCTTACACCCCCTGTAGCTCAATGCTGGGCCTGATTTAGCCTTCGTATAAAAGAAGACATGGCCACCTGACGACTAAGACTCAAAAAATATCGGAAATTTGTCGGACTATCAAAAGCAGGCTTCCCAATATTCCACATTCAGAACGCAATGGCACAAGAAGTGCTATCCCATCGCAAGGTCATAGTTGAATACCCCATCGAAATGACTAACCTGTCAGGATCCCGTGTTGGACCTGCCAAGTCTCTGTCGGCTACTGCAAGGATATGTTCACAAAGTGTTGCGGAAGAAAACAAAGACACACGGACAAAGAAGCAGAAGGCTACGGAGAGTGTCCAATTTGCTGTAGTCTGTTGGTGCCTCTTCCTTGCACGATGGAACGATGAAATGACTGGCCCATTGTTACCCTCGATACAGGAAGTGTATTATGTGTGTTATCCGGCTTTCTTGTCATGCCCTCTTCATTACTTATTTTGTACCCAGGTCAACTCTACAATTGTATCTTTGATCTTTGCTTGTCTCACAGACCCCCTTCTTCTCCTCAGCACTTCTACTGTTGACCACCAAGTTACAGGGTTTCATCCTGGCAGCTCTTTCCAATGTACACCCGTATCGCAGAATGATATGGGCTATGGGATGACACCGAGATGTCATGGAAACATCATTTCTTGGAGCAGTTTCTAGGATACTTAGGTATATAAAATAGGGAATGTACGTAGAATAATTTAAGGTCTTTCTTCCTTTCCCTCACTCCCTGCGCACATATTTATTTATGTTGCGTTAACCTGACGCATCAGTTTGGATTTGGAAAGGTAGGCATAGGTGATCTAAAGAGATTTAAGATTTGGTAATAACGTGATTATGCGGTAGACCATTATTTTGGGTACGCTGACCATGGCAACATCTGATCGTCTTCTACTCGACATGGAAATGCTTAGGATCTATCCTTCAAATCATTGCATATGTACTCCAATTTCCTGCCCCTCCATTCCTGGTTTTTATGATGGCATTCAGTATCAACAGATTTGGCATTGCGCTCCAAGTTGACTTTCTTTTTCCCTCATTCTGATGCTTTCACAACTTACTTTATTTTCATGTCATTTAGGACGCTCAGGCTAATGGTCTAGTTGCAAGTCTCAAACACCAAGCTGAGGCGAAGATGGGTATCCTGCATGCTGTCTATGGTGAATTCCCTTCCCAGTTCACCTAGCTCCGACATTAGTCATTCCATTATATGTCTCGCTCAGAATTGCCATTTGTCTCGCCCTTTGCCTTATTTTTGGAACCAAAACTCTTGACGGTGGGTCGATCTATCTCTTTCTCTTGACTCATGCGAGTTTACTCTCTTAAACAAGAATGTTTACATCTTATCGGCCAAGAAACAGCAGAGAAAGAGGAAGACGAGCATAGCTCGTTTAACCAGATCCTTCGTATCAAAGCTGTCCATTTTCTCGCATTCTTTATTCTTGTTTATGTTGGTGTAGAAGTGACCATTGGTGGTATGTCCCCCATCTCAGAGGCTGATTTGTAGAATGAAGGTTAGATTGCTACATTTATGTTCAACGTACGTGACGGGGGTTGTTATATCTCGTCAGGCTTTTTCAGGGGTGTGTCTTCTTTACCAGGCGGCGAACAGTATTTAGACGTGTATAGGTCTTATGTTGGGCGCATTTTGCTGCTCTGCATCAGTAGAAAAGTAAGCTGTTGTGATTACCAGGTCTTTCTGATTCTCTTCAGCTTGATTTCATAGGTCAGAAAACGTCGAGTCCTGTTCCTTTACAGCCTTCTTGCCATTGGGTAAGGTCATAAATTTAGTTTTGGCTAGCGCTGTCTTGACTGATGCCTTTGCAGACTTGAACTCATAGTCTGGCTCGTGCCATGTCTCATGGAGGGAGCTGTTGCAGTCTCCATTGTCGGAATGGTTCTTGGGCCTATGTATCCCATCGCGATGAATCAAGGCGGACGTGTTCTTCAATGGCTTCTAACAGGCTATATTGGGTGGATTTCTGGCTTTGGTCATGCAGGAAATGCTGCCATTCCATTGATTACAGGCGTCATTTCACCCAAACACGGTACCTCGAGTTTAGAACCTCTTGTAGTGGACTAAACTATGAACTCAGCTGATACATACAATGTTTTTTTTGCCCTGTCGATTCAAATTCAATGCTCCACTGATTTAATCCTGTCGCAAAGCGTAGCTCGAATGTGTTGGTCCTGAACCAAGGTTGCAAGTAAAGTCATCCTTTGTCGCGTTTCGTACTACCTACTCTTGATGCTTCCGGAAGTTCAAAATTAGGATATGCGGAGCTAACCGAAAGGATGAACAAAAATCTGATTGTGTGCCTACTACCCTCGCATCAATTACTAGTAACTGGTATACGACCTTTGTATGGTTGAAACGCCTTTTGCATTATATTTGATTTATCGATATCGTTCTCATCGTCATCTCCTTCGTTCCCATCTCCTAGGTGATGAATGGCACCTGCAAGTTGCCCTCCAGGTAGGTCTCTGTTCAGTGAGGATCGTATCAAACGAGTAAGAAGATGACTCCAGGTAGGTTGATCAAAGGGTTGTCTAAGTAAGGTGCCTCTTGTTTCAGTGACTCTTCCGCTGTGTAAAAACGTGTCGTAGAGCTGTTCAAGGAGGAGGGCGAAGCGAAGATCACGACAAGTTATTCCTGGAACATGACGAGAGAGCGGAGGACTGGTAGAGGGATCTTCTTGGTTCCAGCGAGGACGAAAGGCTCGGTGTGTTTGAACATAAACGGTGAGTACCGTTGATCGACCGCTGCGTAGGTTCAAAGTAGAAGGATGATGCTTCAAGTGAATGTTTAGGTTGAAGACGGAAAACTGGAATTGAACATACGTATTCTAGCTCACAAATCGAACCAAGGCTGGAGATAAACTGGACCGCACAACTGTATTTGGTGAAGGTGAAGTCTGTCACAAGGTGCGCAACATATCTATCCTGCAACAATTTGGATTTTGATGG
>Ga0154005_100733_pt1 | contig 11143 bp, 12 predicted proteins | sample TSFL089MetaG_FD_104698 | JGI IMG/M metagenome (GOLD analysis project Ga0154005, IMG submission 104698) | Attine ant fungus gardens microbial communities from Florida, USA - TSFL089 MetaG | ecosystem: Host-associated > Fungi > Mycelium > Unclassified | place: USA: Florida, Lake Talquin State...
CTGATCAAGGTCAAACATCTGATATCGTCAGTCCAGTTCCATGGATCACTACATTGGAGCAATGATGGACCTTGATCTCAGTTGAGACTAACGAGCCGTTCTAGCATCTCAGCATTCACAATGTGTAGTGGGAAATCATGATAACTCAGCTGTAGCACACATTATTCTCCAGGCTTTGGCGTTGAATTAACAGGCAAAGTCCCCCCAATCTGCATAAAAATGCTATTTGAGATATCAGTTCTTATGTCAATCTGTGGTAACTTGGCGATGTCATGTTCATCACCATTGTCTTTGAGAAGCAAGATGAATCTCCTTGAAACGTCTGCGCCTTTGATTCGCATGAGACAGCCACGCGATATGAGGGCACTTTTTCGGTGATTTTTTTCTCACCACATCTCTGGGCCTCCGATGCCTCAAACCTCAATCACATTTCAGCAGCCAGAGCACTGTCCCTGATCGGGCGGTGACGGTTTTGTTAACACAAAATTGTACTTCCAGCCTTCAGAATCTACATCTGGCCATGGATCAATGGCCTCAACAGTCTCGACCAATCGTCACCATCATCCACTCCGTTCTTGATGCTGTTGACAACCTAACAGTGACATTGTCATCGTCGACTTGGAAAATCTGCGGTGTTGGGCTTCTATTCCTTCCTGTATTTGGTCAGCGGCGCAGGAACTCAAGTGTATACATTGTAGTTAATTATTAGCTCTTGACATGCCTAGGACAATTGATAGTGTCTGTAAAACGTCCAAGTGGGATATAACTATATAGTCTACTTTACACGGAGAAGCGTCAGAAAATCATCTGAATTCTTTCCAACTACTTCTGTCCAGGGAAGCGACGGTTCTCGATGAACAGGTTCAAAAGAACCAGGCATAGTCTCACCTTCCTCCACCTCCATCTCCTCCTTCGCTGGAGTGGCACCTGGACTCGAATCCTGATCATGCCATCCACAACTACTTTGCATGCTCGTGCGACTCCCAGCAGCAGCAAAGTGGCTAAACCTGTTTGCAGCCCTGATGCCAGTCAAAGCACTATGCCACTTTGCCCTAGGATTCCAATTTTGTCTAAGTGTGGGAGAGAGATCGACGTGGGTGGCGGTGGCGGTGGTGGGAGAGGTAAGCCAGGAATCGCATAAAACCTTCTAAGCGGTGGGATGATGGAGTGGATCGAGGGCAGCGAAACGTCGGATAAAGGATTTGCTGGACAAGGGCGGTGGTGTCATTGGCACGAAATGGGGGTGGCTGCAGAGGAGAACGTAGATGACAATAGCTGTGTAGATAGAGAGCAATGATCCGATGTTTCGTTTATGTATGCGTGTGGAAGTGGATTGTCGGAAGAATGAATGAGTTTACTCTGTGAAAACATGATCGAAGGTGGAAAATGGATGGATCTTGCATGCCAAAGCCGATGATGACGATATCGCTGCCGGGGTCGTTGGAGGAGTAGAGGATGTTCTCAGGTAGGTGAAGAGAGAGAGAGAGAGAGAGAGAGAGCATACTTGAAGTCTTGATGGGCGATGCCATAGTGGTGGAGGTAGTCGACAACATCGAGGACAGAGCGGATGACGGTGAACACGTCGTGCTCGGTAAACTTTGCGAGGACGTGGTCAATGCAAGACTCAAAGTCCTCGTGAAACTCGACCTGAAAGGACGAATGAGGAGATGAGGACAGCACAGGGAGAGATACAGATGATGCTGCGGTGGTCAAAACAGGTGAGGCCGATCTATTTCCAGATGCTGGCTTCCATTTAACCGCTGAGTGTTCACAAGGCAAAAAGCTTTCACTGTTTTATCAAGGTAGAAATAAAACAGCTCCTCGTCGAGCTTGTGAGTGGTCTGGTTGCTGATCAAGTTTCATCACGACTCCAATGTAGTGATCCATGGAACTCGACTGATGATATCAGATGTTTGATGTTGATGGGATTATTTGGTCTGCATGCAGCCGAATAAAATATTTGTTTAACATATAATCGATTCATTTTTGTTTCATACAAAATACCTCCCTCCTACGTATCCCATCCAAATGGAAGACACCAGAAGATTACATTTATGACCTGAAAAACTTGTCAAATGAACGTTACATGCTGTTCCTTATTCTACCGCTCTCGATGTAACAGCCGAAGCCTTTTCAAGTCATTGTTGCTACGTTGATGCTATATGATTTTATCAATCACTGTCAGACTTTCCATTTGTAGATAATGATTTCACATCTTCTCTCTGACGTAGCACAATAAAATATGCGCGCAGGAAGGAGGGAAAGGAAGAAAGACTTGGTTACATTCTACATTCTCTATTATAAATAACACCCCATAAAATGGTGTTCCATGACAATGATGTCATTCCGCGATAGCCCTTCCTATTACATGCCAATGACTCGATTCCTCCCTAATATATTACGGACTCAGAGCAGCAGCACGTGTTGACATTGGGAACGAAGGCATAATTTCCATCCGAGAGGCATGGCTGGTTCCCCCTCTGTCAGATCCTCATGAGGCCTTATTGCTATTTGGTCATCAGGCACATTTTTGCTTGTGATGAGAATCGTGTGCAGTTCCCACACTTTGTATGATCATCACTCGTGTTGTATCAATACTAATAGCAGACAAAAAGTACAGCTTTCAGGCCCATGATTATCTTTCCATTCAGGCTATTCTTATACTTCAAGGATTGATTCCTGATAAGATGTGCCTGTTACAGGACCAAAAGAGCAAACAAACTAGATCGAATCTCGGAGAAGTAAAGGTCTGTCTGTTGCTATGAACCAACAAATGTCCATGAAAGAACATCATAGATATGCGAAAAGACCATGTTCTCAACCAGAAATTCTTAATTTTAAAAGTCCAAGTATGTGACGAAAATTGCATTTTTTCTACTTTACACGAAGAAGCGCCAGGAAATCGTCTAGATTGTCTCCAACTGCCTTTGTCCAAGGAAGCAATGGTTCTGGAACCAGGCCAAACATTGCCTTGCCGAAGGTCGCCCTTCTCCTCCTTTGACGGTGCCTGAGTGACGACGCGTGGATTCGGAACTTGATCAGTCGACGCCCTACTTTGCCTGCTCGAATGACTTCTAGCAGCAGCAATAAAGTAGCTCAACATGTAGGTGGACCTGATACCGGTCAAGGCACTGTGCAGTGGGACTCTAGCTTTGTCTGAGTGTGGGGGAGAGATCGATTACATGTTGGTGGTGGTGATGGTGGTTAGCCATGGGTCTCGCGTAAAACATCCTGGGCAGTGGGATGATGGAGCGTATCGAGGGCAGCAAGACATTGGATAAAGAATTTGACTTCGCCAGAAATATGGTTCCAGTACGGACCCTGAAATTCAATTTTGGGGTCAGCATTTTGCTGGGCGAGGGCAGTGGTATTGTTGAAACCAAAAGGCGGTAGCCACAGAGGAGAGGAGAGGTAATGATGGATGTGCAGAGAGAGAGAATGAGCTTGTGTTTTGTTTGTGTATGTGTGTGGAAGCGATCATACCTGGGAACCAGATTTCTGTGGCCAATGTTTTTGATGACTTTGGGGGAGACGTAGCTGAAAAGAGGTGATGGAAAAATGGACATAGGGACTTGCATGCCAAAGTTGACGATGGCGATGTCACTGTCGGGATCGTTGGATCAGTAGAAGATGTTCTTGGGTCTGTCAAGTAGGTGAATGGAGGGGAGAGAGCGTGTTGGTAGAAGTAGTCGACGACATCAAGAACAGAGCGGATGACAGTGACAGCGTCGTGCTCACCAAACTTGCCCTTTGTGAGGACGCGGTCAAAGAGCTCTCCAGCGGTTGCGAGTTCAAAGGGGAGGTAGTATTTTGTGCCAGATTCGAAGCCCTCGTAAGACTTGACTGTTTGGATAGGTTGAAATGGGCTAGCGGAGAGAAAGACAGACAATGTTGGGGTGATCGATCGAAGTCCATACGCTGGCTCAACAGCCGTCACCATCTTATCTAGGTAGAGACGGGACAGCGCTGTGGCTGCTGAAAAATAAATTGAAGTCCAGAGAAGTCACGGAGAAAAAAAGTGCCTCATGTTGCGGTGGCTGTGTTATGCAAATCGAAGGAGCGTGGGCAGACGCTTCCAGGGGTGAGAGGGGAAAAATGATCGACATGTAGGAAAAGAAATGAGGGCTTCACTGCATATCAAAGATGTAATTTATGATATTTTGCTTCTCGAAGACAATAGCGAACATTTCACCCTTCAAGTTGTTAGAAAAATATTCTGTTCGGTTGCGCGCAGACCAAAATATCTGATCAAGGTCAAACATCTGATATCGTCCATCCAATATCATGGATCGCCACATTGGAGACGCGATGGATCTTGATCTCAGTTGAAACTGACGAGCCGTTCTGGCATCTCAGCTTTCACGGTGGACATTATGACAACTGAAGGAACTCAGCTGTGCCGCACATCATTCTCCAGGCTTTGCAGTTCAATTAACAAACAAAGTTCTGCAAAATTCCTCCAATCTGCACAAAAATGCTATTCGAGATATCGGTTCTTATGTCAGTCCCCGGGTAACTTGGCGGCATCATGTTCATTATTATTGTCTTCGAGAAGCAAGATACCTGATAAATCACACTTTTTCTGATATCCATTGAAGCTTCCACTTCTTTTTCTTTCCCGATGACTTATTTTCCAAGGCTTCCCCTTGAAGCGTCTGCCTACGCCTTGGCATGACAACATGGTCTCTGGGCCTCAGACCTCAATCACATTTCATCAGCCAGAGCACTGTCCTTGATCGGACGCTGATGGTTTTTTCCTTGTCAGCACAAAGTTGTGCTTCCAGCCTTCAATTGAAGTCTATGTCTGGCCAGGGATCAATGACCTCACCAGTCACAACGTCGTCACCGTCATTGGCTTCGTTCTTGATGGCATTGACTACCTGACAGTGACAGTGTCATCGTCGACTTTGACAAAAGTGTTGGACTTTATTCCTTCCTGTGTTTGGTCAGCGGCGCAAGAACTCAAGTGTATGCATCATAGTTAATTATTAGCTCTTGACATGCCTAGGACACTTGATAGTGTCTGTAGAACATCCAAGTGGGATATAACAATAACTATATAGTCTACTTTACACGAGGAAGCGTCAGACAATCATTTTTAAATTCTTTCCGACTACCTCTGTCCAGGGAAGCGACGGTTCTCGATGAACAGGTTCAAAACAACCAGGCATAGTCTTGCCTTCCTCCACCACCACATCCTCCGATGGCACTGAAGTGAGGCCTGGACTCGAATCTTGATCATGCCATTACCCGCTACTTTGCATGCTCGTCCGACTCTCAGCAGCAGTAGCGGCAAAGTAGCTAAACCTATTTGCAGCCCTGATGCCAGTCAAAGCACTATGCCACTTTGCCCTAGGATTCCAATTTTGTCTGAGTGTGGGAGAGATCGGCGTGGGTGGTGGTGATGGTGGTGGTGGTGGTGGGAGGGGTAAGCCAAGAATCGCATAAAGCCTTTACCCACTCTTCAGATCCGAGAACATCCTTTCCCGCTCCAAGAAGCCCAACACTACATATTTGCCAAAGTCGACGATGACAATGTCACTGTCAGGTAGTCAACAGCATCAAGAACGGAGCGGATGACGTCGTGTTGGTCGAGACTGGTGAGGCACAGCTAAACAAATATCTTTCCTTTCCCGTTTCTCTCAATCTCCCACCCATCATGGATCGCAAAACCTTTCAGGTCGCGGGTGTCGTTATGTTTTACATGTCGGCTGCTCTTATCGTATATTTTCCCATTGTTTCCTGAGTTCTTGACCCTCATCATGTTTATCAGATGGTCATTGATCCCTGGCCAGACATAGACTTCAATTGAAGGCTGGAAGCACAACTTTGTGCTGACAAGGAAAAAAACCATCAGCGTCCGATCAAGGACAGTGCTCTGGCTGATGAAATGTGATTGAGGTCTGAGGCCCAGAGATGGGGTGAGAACAAAATTACCGAAAAGTGCCCTCATATCGCGTGGTTGTGTCATGCGAATCAAAGGCGTAGGCAGACGCTTCATGATCAAGAAGCCCTGGAAAATAAAGTGGAGGCTTCAATGGATATCAAAAAATGTAATTTATCAGACATCTTGCTTCTCGCAGACAATAGTGATGAACATGACACGCCAAGTTACCCACTGATTGACATGAGAACTGATATCTCAAATAGTTCTGCAATAACTGAATGGCAAAGCCTGGAGGATAATGTGCACCACAGCTGAGTTCTTCTAGTTATCATAATGTTCCACCACCCATTGTGAAAGCTGAGATGCTAGAACGGCTCGTCAGTTTCAACTGAGATCATGGCTCTCATGTAGTGATCCATGATATTGGACTGACAATATCAGATGTTTGACCTTGATCAGATGCGCGCAACTGAACAGAATATTTGTCTAACAACACCAGTTGATATATAATACAACTATTTTCATCGATTTTTGTATTAGGTACCTCTCTCCTGCACATCCCAGGCATATGGCTGATCAGTACGGAGTCACACCAGAAGATTACGTCGACGACATGAAGATCCTGTCAAATGAACGTTACTGCCAAGGTGTGCTGTTTCTTATTCTATTGTTCTTCAAGCAACGGCTGAAGCCTTCTCAAGCCATTGTTGCTACGTTGATGGTATATGATTTTATCTATCACATTCCTCAACAGGTAAGACTTTCCATTTGTAAATAAACATTTCACATCACTTCTCTCTTAGGTTCAGTATCTTCACAAGTATGTTCCCTGTTTGATGGCCGACTATTGCCACTGATGTCTGAAATTGCAGAAGGAAGTGGTCGAAACTGCATGCCATCTATTTTTCTATCCTCATATCTAACTGGATAGGCATCACGTAAGTGCGACTCCCTTACTTTATTCAATGAAACAACTGATCTTGATTTTCAGAATATATTCATATGGTACGAGGAAATCATCCGGCATCAATAAAATTTGTATTGATATTTCACCAGCTGACACTCAAGCTTGGGCATCAAAATCAGTGAGACATTACTCTTGATTCAGCTTTGATATCTTCATTAACTAGGATGTCTTAGTGGTATAGGTTAAGTGTACTTGCTGCTGGCTCTGACCTGCCCCTTTGCTAGGTGCACATTTGGATCTTCACTAGCCACCAAGTGAGTGTCATCATGTCTCTTAAAGACCTAGGGTAGCTGATGTAAATAGCTTCCTCTCAACGTTGAATACATTGGTAGTGAAGATTCTTCTGGTCCTCTGCCTTCGAGCAATTTGGAACAAGAATTTTATTGGTGAGAGCTAGAAAAATATGACAATGGATCCGTTATATCTTTGTTTTGAATTCTAGTTACACTAATTCTATATTTCATTACAGCAGGTATGTTTTGTACAATTTGATTCCTCATTGACAGAGACGACTGATGATCGAAATTAGCTGAGATCCTGGTACGCTTTCAAGACAGTACGATACTGAACCCACCAACTGATTGTATCTTTCAGTCCAAGATGTCTGTGACCATATTTGGTGCATATCTCGAGTCAGTTGCCGAAGTGCCGGTCCCTCTCCATGGTTGCTGGGTGAATGAAACGCACCTGGATGGTATATGGAATAGAATTGGTACTGCCTTTGAGTATGTGTTTTAACATATTTTGCTTTTCTGACTTGCACATTTATTCTCACACAAAAAAGCATTATCAAGGCGACAACAACCGGAATCGAAGTCCTCTTGACATTTATCAGGTTCACTATGACATACAAAACACAAAGGGTTTTCAGTGATGGAATGCGTGGCCGGATTTCCCACATGAAAACGTCAACTCGTTTATTGTACGTGTTTTACCGTGATGGAACATTGTTATTCATACCGTGAGTTGAAAATTAGATATTATTGATCTCACTGATGACCCATCTATCTAGTATCTTGGGTAGGCATAGACCATAAAACCAATGGACTAAAACTCATCCTTTTCAAAGTCCTCTCATGCCTGCAAGCCATTTTTTTCCTACATCTTTCTGATTCTATTTTGACTATCCTTGACTAGTATGTTGTTAATGTTGCTAACCTCCGCTTTACTGACCCTAATATAGCATTGCATACTTCCTTTATCCTTTCATTGTAAGTAAAGGTGCTCTTCTTTATATCTATATCATCACTCCTTATTCATGTCTTGCTCAGGTGTCACAGTTAATATTCAATTTACTTGAAGCAAATTGTCCTTTGGACGAAAGTATAGATTCCATGACAATTGAATCCCTCATGTTCCGCCATTCACAGTCCAATAGGGACACTGAAGCAGATATTTCGCGAGGAGATAGAGGAACTATCTCCCTGGGTGAAGAAATACATGAAGAGGCAAGATGATGGATAGAATGTCTGGTATTGTTCATCCAAGTAGATAATGTTGGATGTATCGCATACTGTTTTGTTTGTTCATCTTCCACCACATTAGCGAGTTGTCATGAATGGATCGAGATGGTTGATAACAACAAACTGGGAAGATAATACGAGGTGCATGACATGATTCTAGATGACAATGACTTGAGGAATCTGCTTGAGTCGAGACAATGAACTAGATATATTCACATAGTTGAGAATACAACAAGAATGGAAATCCACACTACCAACGATTCGTGGATCATACATCGGGGTCTTTGTGGAGCAACAGTCACGGGTAGAAAAACAGTGATACGGATCGACCAAGATATGAAAACCTGTTACAAACGTCAACTTTCCAAAGATCACGATAACATTTTGGGTTGTTTAAACTTGGAATTCTATCGCAAATAGGAGAGTGCGAGTTTCAAGCTATTCTTTGAGACTCCCAATTTTGCTCCTGTGCAAGAATATTCTTCAGCTTCATCACCGAAGAGCTTTCTTGCAATCTGTTTTTCAGCAAGTTGTCTATGGGACATGAATCTACGTCGTTTGCGAAATACATCTCCACGTGAACAAGACAGGAAAGCCAAATGAATACTTGTAGATGGTTGATTCTTCTCGAGTAATGCTCTCACTGATTCGAAAATACCAGGCTCGGTGTTCTTCAGCAAAACCAAACGCTTGCTATTATATCTATTATATGCCAACGACTCGGTTCCTCCTCAACATGATATAGACTCTGAGGCAAAAGCGTAGGAAATCAAGGGGTGATTACGATGTCGTACTGGTGGAGGTAGTCGGCAGTATCGAGAACAGAGCGGATGACAGTGACGGCGTCGTGCTCGGTAAACTTGCCCTTTGCAAGGATGTGGTCAAAGAGCTCTCCGCCGGTGGCGAGTTCGAAAGAAAGGTATTGTTTTGTGCGAGACTCAAAGCCCTCGTAAAACTTGACCTGGGCTGGGTTTAAGATGAGCTGGCGGGTAAAGAAAGAAACAGACGATGTTGGGGTGGTCAAGGCCACTGAGGAGGTCGATCTCTGCCCAGACGCTGGCTTCGTTTCCCTTTATTATTTTTTTCTTGATGACCTTGAGGGCGACGTGGCGGGGTGAATGAACGAGCCAGAGGGCATCCTAGCAAGGAGTGAGAGAGACTAGAGGAGCGTCTGTGGAAGTTCACTCAGGCTCACGTGGTGGATTATGATGCCGTTGTTATCCCGCCCTCTTCGCAGTCAGAGTACCAAAGTGAGAGAAGATGGGGCTTCTCCTCATCCTAGTGGCAAGTGTCAGTTTCTTGACTTTTGGCTTTCCTGAGGCTGGATGTGGGATACTCACAACAAGCTTTCATGCTCTTTGACTTTTTTTGTAATTGAGTTTTTCAAAAGTGCAGGTATGATGTGACAAAAATTGCATTTTTTCTACTTTACACGAAGAAACATCGAAAATCATCTAGATATTTTTCAACTACCTCTGTCTCGGGAAGCGATGATTCTCGATGAGCAGGTTCAAAAGAACCAGACATAATGTCACCTTGACTAAGATCGTCCTTCTCCTTTTCCTCCTCCTTCGACAGCCCTTTTGCGACGACGCCTGGACTCGAATTTTGATCACGCCATCTGCCACTTCCTTGCATGCTCGACTGACTCGCAGTAGCAGAAAAAGAGGTTAACCTGTTCGCAGCCCTGATGCCAGTCAAGGTACGATTGTGGGGGTAGTGGCTGGGCTACCTGCGTAGCATTAAGAAAGTCCGCAGAGAGGGCATGTTTCATCGTTTCCTTATTATTTCTCTCGTTATTTTCATTTTACTCAAATTATTAAATACAAAAGGAAAATTACATAAGCTAGAGTACAATAGAAATGGGTCGATAATAAAAGAACGTTGTTGCTCGTCTCACTTACTTACTCTAAAACCTATCTTTCTGAGGCAACCTTCCCCTTTTGAACCCATTAACCTTCCCACACTATGCTACTTTGTTTTAGGATTCCAGTTTTGTGTCAGGGTAGGGAGATCGACGTGAAATGGCGTGTCAGTCGTGGTGGTGGTGGCAAGCCAAGGGTAGCGTAAAGCGTCGGCAACGGCGCTGGGACGATGGAGTGGATCGAGAGCGACGAGATGTCGGACAAAGGATTTGGCTTGATCATGATCGGGAACAGAGTCGGCGTTTTGCTGGGCAAAGGTTGTGGTGTTGTCGGCACGAAAAGGGAGATTACCGCAAAGGAAAACGTGAATGACGATAGCTGTGCAGATAGAGAGCAATGAGCCGGTGTATGCACATGGAACTTGCTTGTCGGAGGAATGAATGAGTCGACTCAGTGAAAAGATGAGCAAAGGGGAATCAAGGGTGGAAATAGATGAGTTTTGTATGCCAAGGTCGACGATGACGATATCGCTGCCGGGGTCGTTGGAGCAGTGGAGGATGCTCTCAGGTAGGTGGAGAGAGGGGGGGGGAGGAGGAAAGCATGCTTGAAGTCTTAGTGGACGATGCCATGGTGGTGGAGGTAGTCAACAACACCCAGGACGGAGCGGATGACGGTGACCGCGTTGTGCTCGGTCAACGTGCCCATTGCGAGGACGTGGTCAATGCGAGACTTTGAGTCCTCGTAAAACTTGACCTGAAAGGACGACATAGGAGACGAGGAGAGCACAGGGAGATACAGACGATGTTGCGATGGTCAAAACAGGTGAGGTCGGTCTCAATCCAGATGCTGGCTTCCCTGTAAGACTGGAAGCACCGCTCAGTGTTCACAAGGCAAAAAGCCTTCACTGACCCATATCATCACTCCTGATTCACGTGTTGCTCAGGTGTTGATATTCAATTTA
>Ga0154005_100735_pt1 | contig 11118 bp, 11 predicted proteins | sample TSFL089MetaG_FD_104698 | JGI IMG/M metagenome (GOLD analysis project Ga0154005, IMG submission 104698) | Attine ant fungus gardens microbial communities from Florida, USA - TSFL089 MetaG | ecosystem: Host-associated > Fungi > Mycelium > Unclassified | place: USA: Florida, Lake Talquin State...
CTGCAGGATACAAATACTTGGGGGCTTGTAGGGCCCAGGGATTCGTCTGTGGAAGAAGGAATGGAGGGCGTGGAACCTTGTTAACAAGGTCATCAACTACAGAGACCCTCTAGCATGTCATTGCCTGCAAGGGCTTGAGGCTGCTGAGCTATCCCTTGGTGCTACTCCGACTACTATACCTGAAGATCTGCCGTTGTTTCAGCTCTAGTTCCAGAATAAAGTACGTACGATGACGTCTATTTTCTTAATGCATAAGCAATCTCATAGACCACATTATACCCAGCTCTTTTTATTCTAAGATCTCCCACCCATCCAATGCAGAAGGATGGCATGGGCGATGGAGGCAGGCCTGCCATCACTGATAGTAAGAGTATTTTGAAATCTTGGGCTGAATTTTTCGGCAATGAGGAAGTGTTCAGGAGCAAACTGAAATTCTCAATTTATATCTTACCTAGAGGGTCAATGTCAATGTCCTGCAAATTTTCATCAGACAGCCTCAAGTGGTGCCATCCACCATGATTTTCACTGCAACACGGCCCCAAATCTATGGGCGACGGCCCCGGCTGTGTTTTTTCCCTGCATGAAACAAAAAAGGAACATGTGCCTATTCCGCGCATGCCACAAAGGGTCAACTGCAGTCCAGCCTTCTGGATCACATCGTCGGAGGCTGAATAGTTCCTTTATCCCTTGTACAAACGTGGCTGGGGCATTCAATTCCAACCTAGACCCCTGACGGTGTCTCCCGTCAATGTAAGTCACTCCTTCTACTCCCACAGCCATCAAAATCCAAATTGTTGCAGGATAGATATGTTGCGCACTTCACCTTCACCAAATACAGTTGTGCGGTCCAGTTTATCTCCAGCCTTGGTTCGATTTGTGAGCTAGAACATGTATGTTCAATTTCAGTTTTCCATCTTCAACCTATACATTCACTTGAAGCATCATTCTTCTACTTTGAACCTACACAGCGGTCAATCAACAGTACTCACCCTCTATGTTCAAACACACCGAGCCTTTCGTCCTCGCTGGAACCAAGAAGATCCTTCTGCCAGTCCTCCACTCTCTCGTCATGTCCCAGGAATAACCTGTCGTGATCTTCGCTTTGCCCTCCTCCTTGAACAGCTCTACGACACATTTTTACACAGTGGAAGAGTCACTGAAACAAGAGGCACTTTACTTAGACAACCCTTTGATCAACCTACCTGGATTCATCTTCTTACTCGTTTGATAAGATCCTCACTGAACAGAGACCTACCTGGAGGGCAACTTGCAGGTGCCATTCATTACCTAGGAGATGAGAACAAAGGAGAGGACGATGAAAACGATATCACAATTAAAGATAAACTGGGTTGATGCTAGCGACTGACACCCACTCATGAGCCATTCACAGATGTATAATGCAAAAAGTGTTTGGACCAAAGGTCGTATACCAGTTACTAGTTATTGATGCGATGGTAGTGGGCACACAATTATATTTTTGTTGGTGAGCTCCACATATCAACCTTTGAGCTTCTGGAAGCGTGAAGAGTAGGTATTACAAAACGCAACAAAGGATGACTTTACTCACGAACCTTTTTCCTCATCAAAGGTTTCTAAGGCTTTTCCAAAAAGATTGTTTTCACGTGCAAGTTCGGTTTCTTCCTTGTAATCTTTGGCAATTCCAGCGCCCACCAGAAGCAGAGGTGTTGATCAATACAAATTCCAAAACTGGAATGAGATCTCTGGAGCGTTGCTCCCCTAATAGAATACATGTTTGGACGTTTCTGCACTTCCTTCTGGACTTACTTGGTCATCATTTAGCTCCCAAATCCTTAGGGACCAGCATAGCTAATCTCATCTATCTTCTCATACCTACAGACGACAACAGCACGTTGCATGCCACATTCATGATGCGATTATAGTCTAGCTCTCTTTCAATAATAAAAAAAATATATTTATGGGAAATTTTGATAAAATGATAAATTGGACAAACTAGTCTTTTTTTACGATTTCTCAATTTTAGATTATAAACCATTTGGTATCTGCAAAATACTTGTTCAAAAATACCCAAGGATCATTCCATAAGGGCTCGCGGAGATTACCTAAGACGTTTGACATAAAGTGGCATGCTAATGCTTTTCAGTACAGTTCAATTGCTTTCACTGAGCAGTGGTCGTGAAGTGCGAGAATAAAGGTGAAGAAAATACACCTGATCGGGAGAGCCATTTGAGGTGATGGGGGAAATAAAAGGCGATTGAGTGATTCAAGAAAATTGGCTGAGCCTGAAGACGATGATGAAGCTCGGCTCCCATGCTAATTTTGATATCAGCACATAAAAGTGACTGCATGACAACAGACATTCATCACACTAGCATCAGCAGGGAGTACTGACGTTAAAGATTGAATCCATCCCCTTCAGTTCCAATAATGTCAACAGCGAAATCCTTGTCAAGATCCTCAATAGCGGGATTAAGAGCATATTCACAAAAGACTGCAGTAGCAGCTGACAGAGATCCTTATTGACGTTCTGCCCTGCGAATATGTAAGGTAACCAATCTGTGTCGGGACCAGAAGATCTGGAGTTTAAAGTCATTAGTAGAGGATTAATCAGGTGTCTGGACCAATCAAGCGATGAGGAGACAGAATGTTTGCACTGAATATTAGAGCTAAAGTATGACGGAGTCATGAGAGAATGTGTTCTGTATCTAGGATTAACATGGCCAAACAAAGTGCCAATCATCTTTCAATCAGTGGCAGTGACTTTGCTGATTTTACAATCATGATCTTGTGATTGTCATTTCAATTGTTCAGTGCATTCTTTGAACACCATTTATGTGTCACAAAAAACAAAATAAAACAGATCTCGGAGGGGATCTCATCCATTATCTTCCCCAATAATTTACTCAGGTTTTTGTCTTTTCTGTTAGGAGAACCCAAGACACGTCAATTTTTTTCTTTTTCAGATTTAGCTATACGGTCCATCCCGGGAAGTATGGCGTTGTGGGCTTTGTAAGTTGCTCGGCCTTTCAGGCATTCTAAATTGAGCTATGCGTCTCTGTGGTCTGTATACCTACCCCACATTTTCTCTCTGTTTTGTTGGAGACACTGCCCATTATACTGAGTGCATTGTGTCGTTCCCCGTATGTATATGTCCCCCCACATTGCGATCCTAATGCCTTTGGAGATTTCTAAGTATGAGAACCAAATTCATCTCAGACGTACTTTACTCTGTTTATGTTCAGTATTTTCAGGTAGAAGAGGGGATGAGATGACGAGAATCAGAGGTGCATATGGTACCAAAATTAGTGTACATGTGTCATCAGGATTGAAAGAAGCAGCTACAGCTGATAATAGAGAAGACGTGATTCCTTTTTGTTGGGTTCTACAGCGGGGTATATGAAAATTGATTTCCTATAGGGAATATAGATGAGCAGACTGTGAACGTGGAGATGATTGTATTTACTGTACGCTGTCACTCTTACTCATGTGCTCACATACACTTTCTTTGATACACAGGAGTCAAGCGACAGAAATTTCACAATTACTATCATCGTAGGATAACAGCTGGATTTTGCTGAGAGATAGACTGAGCGACAATGTATGGGGATGAGAACATATTGAAGATTTGAAGAAGGGAATTTCCCATGCTGCTGGCAAGGAATCTGCAAAAAAAAACAAAAAATTTCACAGACTCAGGATATGTTTTGTCTTTTGTGATATTTTGAATTACAAGATGAAGGAAATTACATTTTCTGTGATACTTCTCCTTTGTACACTATGGTCTCCAAGTCCGTCCATATATACAAGATGCGTCATCTTTGAAACATCCTGTGGTTTTTTCTATCATTTATCAAGTTTCCTTGATCAAATAATTCACATTCAATCCCTGTCATGGTTTTACCTGTGGCTACTGCATGAGGAAACATGCATGGTGCTGGTCACTTACAAATTGTTGATAATGTAGAAACTAATGCTTGCTTTATTTGTTCTATTCTAATTGAATCATCATGATCCCGAATTATATTGCGCACCTTGTCGTGCACCTCACCTGATCTCCCTCTGTGCTTGGTTTTGACTGCTCATCGCAGAGTGTTGATCATGTTGTAGAAGATGAACGGACAAAGAAATGAATATTATTCCATCAACATCCAACATCATATACTGAGTTGACAATGCTGAATGTCCTACCCATCATCTTTCTTCCTCTTATATTTCTTCACCCAGGGATGTTTCTTTTTCAGCACCGCACAAAGTATTTGCTTTAGTATCCCTATTAAATTCTGGATTGTGGAACGAAAAGTTTATTGGTGTCATGGAATAGATGCTTTCGTCCAAAGGACAATTTGCTTCCAACAAATTGAGTATCAACCGCGATATCTGGATAATACATGAATCAGCAATGTTGATAGAGATAAAAGGGAAAAATATTTCTACTTGCAATAAAGGGAACAACAAAGTACAGACAGCTAATAATCAGAGGTAAAAATGGGTCAGCCAGAAAAAATAACAACATACGTGAGTAGGAATGTCATAAGGAAAGATCTATCAAAGGTGAAAGCGGCATCTAAACTTGAGTAGACTTAGAAAAGAATGAGTATCAGCCCACTCGTTTTCTGATCTAAGCTTACCCAGAAGACTGTATAAGATCCATCAATAAGATTGATGATGTTTACATTTGGATTCACGGTATGAATAATAGGGTCCCATCGCAGTAAAACACATACAATAGACGTGTGGAGGTCTGCATATGAGAGATATGCCTACATATTCCATGTAGAAGACTTTTCTGCACTTTGATTGTCATAATAAACTTGATCAAAGTCAGGAGGACTTCGATCACTGTTGCGATAGTCCTGACAATGCCTTTTTGTGTGAGAATAGACATGTAAGTTCGCAAGTGAGAAGGCACATACTAAAAGGTCCTATTAATACTGTTTTGTATATCAAAGAGATGTATTTCATTGCCATAGCAGCCATGCAGTGGAACTAGCACAACAGAAACTGAAATGGTATATGTATCTACTATCATTCTAGACATGGTAGCCTGGAAAATAAGATTAGTTGATGGTTAAGTATTGTACTGTCTTGAAAGCCTATGAAGACCTCAGCTGTTTTTCAACCGTTAGTCATCTGCATTGATTGGAGATCAAATTGTACAAAAACATGTAGAATATTCTTGGATATTAGTAAGCAAGCTGAGTCATGTAGACGAACACAGCCATAGGGCTCTCTAGAAAGACCTATTGTTTTCTTTGTGCACTATATAATTCCATCGTTCTATGAGTTCACAGAATGTTCTAGTAGTATCCATCCTAGTATAAAAAGGGACATATCTACCATTAGAAATAACAATACAATCTACCTTTATATCTCTATCCTCAGTTTCGCCCCATAATCTCTACAGGTTATTGGCCCCTGTACTTGCGCACAGCTAACCAAAGCACTCATTTCATTCCTGCTCTAAAAACATGTCAACAAACTCCCTCGTATCCACAACCAAACTAGGAGAATACTTTGCTAAACTCCCTGCATGTAAAGCCAATGGAACCAATTGGATCTTCTTCCAAGATTGCTTTCTCTTTGCAGTCAATGCTGCTGGTCTGAGTGACCACTTTGATGATGGACCTACTGGAACGACATCAGAACCAACTAAGCCCCAGGTAGCCAACCCAACAAACCTAACAGCAGAAGAAAAAGAAGCTATAAAACAATATCCATTAACAAGACGCATATGGAAATCAGAGCAAGCAGTCATCAAGCAGGGAATTGCATCAGTAATACCAGACTCACTATTCTTAAAGGTAAAAGGAGAGAAGACAGCAAGAGAGATGTGGAACAAAGTAAAGGCAGAGTATGAAAAGAAGTCAAAAATGGTCACAGTAGATATGCGGAGGAAACTACAGGATGAGAAATGCCCAGAAGGAGGAGACGTAAAGGCTCACCTTATGAAGTTACAGACTATCCGAGAAGGATTAATCACAATGGGTGCAGACCTAAGGGATGAAAACTTTGTTGCTATAGTATTGGGATCACTCCCAACATCATACAAAACATACCTATCAGTACTCACTGGTGCAGCAACACTTCTAGGCAAAGCTCTTGACCCTGACATAGTGCTACAATGTATCAATGATGAGGCCGAACAAAAGACCATGCAGACCAAAGAGAGAGGTGAGAGAGAAGCTGCATTTTATAGTGGAAATGGCAGCAAAAGACCAAAGAAATGCCCAGATAGGATAGAATGTTACAACTGCCACAAGAAAGGTCACATGGCAAAAGACTGCTGGGCAAAGGGAGATAGCAAAGAAGGTCAGAATCCACAAAGGAAAGGCCAAGGAAAGGTCAACATAGTCCAAGCAGAGAGCACCACAGATGCCGCATGGTTTGCAGCAAACTACGAAATGGAACAGGAAGAAATAAATCAGCCACCAATAGAGAATAAAGATAATAACAACATACCAGAACTTGAGGATACATCTAGAAACAACGGTGAAGCTGAAGAACCTAAAGAAACATATGAGACCACAGAGAAAACACTACTTACCTCTGCCAATCTTGCAGCAACAGCAACTACCACAGGACCAGAACACAAACTTTAGATCTATGATTCAGGAGCCATACAACACATGACACCATCACGTCACAGACTTACAAACTTTCAACCCATTCAACTTCGAGGAATTCTTGTAGCAGACAAGAAACATTTTGAAGCAATAGGGAAAGGAGACATGCTCGTTCAAGTGCCTAATGGAGATAAGAGCAAGAAGATACATGTGAAGGATGTGCTATATGCACTGAACCTTGGTGTCACTCTTCTATCAGTCGCATGCATCATCCAAGCAGGATATACACTCTACTTCAAACAGCAGGGCTGCCAAATCCTTGATCCCAAGAACTGTCAAATTGGGACAATTCCAATCACAAATGGACTATATGGCATTCGAGTTAAAACACTACTCCAAGCAAATACAGCAACAGAAGACCCACTCACTGTAACACCGGATGAGCTACATAGACTTATGGGTCATATATCAACAGATGCAGCAACAAAACTAGTCAAGGATCACCTAGTAGACAGAATAGAACTCAATGAATCCTAGGACACCCCCAAGGAGATGTGCAAATCATACCTGTATGTGTAGTGAACTCAAGTTAGGGTTAACTTAAGCACACACTCTTTATTGGAGTTGACAAAGAGAACTTGTTAGAGTCCTCACTAATTGATTTAGCTACTTATACGCAAATCAGTATTTACTCGTATTTGTCTACTCAAATTATCCCGTGGACTCCTTTTAAGTCATAGTGTCCTGTGCACTTCAAACTATTACATAATAAAAGAAAATGGAAAAGAAATAAAATAATCCACTGCCACAGATGCCCCAGCTTGCCTGCCATTTTATTACAGTATGGCAGAATGACTCGAAAACCTATCTCCAAAGTATTAGAAATAGAAGCAAGTGGAAAAACAGGAGACGAGATACACACTAATGTGTGGGGACCAGCCCCAATAAAAACCCCACAGTACAAGAGATACTACGTTACATTTACTGACAAGACAACACATTACTCAGTGGCATTCCTTATGCACAAAAAGAGTGAAACTCTTGAATCATTCCAGGCCCTTGATGCACAATGGGAAAAAAACCACGGAATCAAAATCAAACTCTTGCACTCTGATAACGGTAGAGAATATAAAAGCAAAGAATTTGACAAATACCTTGCAAAACAAGGAATCCAACATCACTACACAGTCCACAACACCCCTGAACACAACGGAATGGCAGAACAGCTAAACTAGACACTATTAGAAAAAGTACGAGCTATGCTACATGCTGCCGACTTACCAGGATCCCTATGGGGTAAAGCCTTGAAGCATGCCATCTGGTTGAAAAACCAGACATCTACCCAAGCATTAGGAAGGAAAACACCATTCGAGGCATTTAATGAAAGCAAACCTGACCTATGGAACTTACATGAATGGGGATGCAAGGTCATGATACACAATGATAATAGCAACAAACTAGGAGCACGAGTACAAGAGGAATGCTGGCTGGGACTTGATCAGGAGAGCATTCAAGGACACCGGATATATTATGAAGACACCAAAACAATTCGAGTTGAGCAAAGTATTAAATTCCCAGAGCATAAACAAAGCAGAGAAATCTACAAAGTACTGAATGAGGGGGAGAAACAAGTTAGAAACAAAAAAATACCAGAAAACATTCAGCATGCACCTGACACAAAAAACGACCCAGGCAACATCCTAGAAACTGAATCTCCACTTACGATACCACCCCAAATGCCTCCTCAATCTCCAATACTCTTAAACATCCCACTCGCACCTTCCAAACCAAAACCACCAAAGCCCATTGCCCCAAAAGACATATCCAGCTCAATCAGTATTTGGAACATTATCAAAGGATCTCGAACACATTGATTAGCTAACTTTGCCACTGAAGTCACCAATAATGAAAACATAGAATTTGCTCTTACTGGAATGGAAAACATGCCAGATGCACCAACAATTGAAGAAGTAATAAAGCGGCCAGACTGGCCACTATTCAAGATAGCAATGGATATAGAGATGGAAGCGATGAAAAGAACAGGCACATTCAGAAATGGCCCTATCCCATGACCCCCTGATAAAAATATCATAGGATCAAAATGGACACTCAGAATCAAAAGAAAGGCCAATGGCGAAATTGACAAATACAAAGCCCGACTTGTCGCACATGGATTCACCCAGGTACAAGGGGTAGACTATTTCGAAACATTCTCCCCTACCACTAAATTATCATCACTTTGAACCATCCTATCCATTGCAACATATCTTGATTGGGACATCAAAGTATTTGACTACTCAGCTGCATTTTTAAATGGAGAATTCAGTCCAGAAGAAGAAATTTATATAGAACAGGCACCACATTACACAAATGGCAACCCAAAAGATGTTATTCAATTACGACGCACAATATACAAACTCAAACAATCAAGTCGTAAATGGTATGAGAAGCTGACTAAGGAACTCAGAAAACTCAGTATCCATCCACTCCACTCAGACCATGTGTTCTATCATCTTATCAAAGACAAAGATATATTACTCATGGCCATCCATGTTGATGACAGTACTATCACTGGAAGTTCCCCCTCCCTAATCAATGATATTCAGGAAGAGATAGGATGCATTTTTAAGATTACCCTACTTAGACCAATCAGTTGGCTACTTGGGATGGAAGTGACCCATGACAGGGAAAGTCGTACCCTCACTCTATCGCAGAAAACTTACATTGACTCTTTACTACGAAAGTTCAACATGGAGAAGTGCAAACCAGTATCTACACCCCTCGATTCATCCATACAGCTCAGTCAAGATCAATGCCCCACAACTCCTGAAGAAACTGCTGAGATAAAGAAATTCCCCTATCGAGAACTCATTGGGGGACTCATCTGGCTCACAACTAGATCGTGACCAGACCTCTCATTTGCAGTCAGGAACCTATCATGATTTCTCGACAACCCAGGAATGACACACTGGAAGGCAGGAAAACGAGTACTGCAGTATCTGAAGGGCTCTCGAGACTATGGACTCATCTACAATGACCCAAACTCAACCTCTGGACTCCGGATTTATGTCGATACTGATGGAATGTCACTTGATAATAGAAAAGCAGTGTCCAGATACACCTTCATCTTAAATGGTGCTGCCATCTCATGGTCATCAAAGCAGCAGGAAATTGTCTCTCTATCAACCACAGAAGCTGAGTACATTGCTCTCACCTACACAGCCAAGGAAGCAATCTGGTTCTGCAATTTCCTCTCCAAACTCATCAGCCCTATTGTATTCCCACTCAACATATACAATGACAATCAGTCTGCTATCTCTCTTGCACATGCTGAACTAGTCAGTTCCATGCCAGAACAAAACACATTGACATTCGCTACCACTTTATCCACAAGAAAATCAAGGATGGCATGATCGAAGTCACCTATTGTCCCACCAACGAAATGACTGCTGACATTTTAACAAAGCCACTATCCTCCCATAAGTTCAAACCTCTCATTCGCACACTGGAACTAATTTCGGCTTGAGGAGGAGTGTAGAATATTCTCAGATATTAGTAAGCAAGCTGAGTCATGTAGATGAACACAGCCATAGGGCTCTCTAGAAAGACCTATTGTTTTCTCTGTGTGCTATATAATTCCATCATTCTATGAGTTCACAGAATGTTCTAGTAGTATCCATCCTAGCATAAAAAGGGACATATCTACCATTAGAAATAACAATACAATCTACCTTTATATCTCTATCCTCAGTTTCGCCCCATAATCTCTACAAAACATACCCACTGTCATGGAATATAGAACCACTGTGACTAGAATTGAGATAGAATCAAACAAGTTCACCGGCACATGTGTCTAGCTCACGTACCGATTAAATCTTTGTTCCAAATCGCCCGAAGGCGTAAAACCAGCAGCATCTTCAGTGCAGATGAAGTGATCACCGAATTATTGAACCTATCAACATCAGCTACTCTGGATCTTTGAGAGTCATGTTAAAACTGACGTGACAAATAGTGCATAGCCAAATGTACACCTGGTGAAGAGGTAAGTCAAATCAAACAAAAACCACATCTGATCTATACCACTAAGCACATCTGAGTCAGTGAAAAATGAAAATGTATCAAGAACAATGTCTTACTGATTTCGATGCCCAAGTTTTATTATAAGCTGGTGAAACTGTCATCAATATCCATTCCGTTAACTTCAGATAATTTCCCCGTACTATATATATTTATTCTGAGCATTTGGATCAGTTGTCTTATTCAATAAATCAAGGGAGTCGCACCTACATCATGGTTATCCAGTTACTTATCAGGATGGAAAAATATATGGTATGCAGTTTTGACCAGTTCTTCCTGAAATTTCACATGTCAGTTATAATAGTCAGTTGGAATCTCATGATCGAATGGGAACATACCTGTGAAGATACCGAACCTAGGAGACAAGGGATGTGTAGAATCGTTGTTTACACATGGAAAATCTCACCTGCTGCGGAATGAGATAGATGATATCATATACCATCAACGTAGCAATTACGACTTGAAAAGGCTTCAGTGGTTGTTTTGAGAACAATAGATC
>Ga0154005_100742_pt1 | contig 11036 bp, 21 predicted proteins | sample TSFL089MetaG_FD_104698 | JGI IMG/M metagenome (GOLD analysis project Ga0154005, IMG submission 104698) | Attine ant fungus gardens microbial communities from Florida, USA - TSFL089 MetaG | ecosystem: Host-associated > Fungi > Mycelium > Unclassified | place: USA: Florida, Lake Talquin State...
CAACATAATAAAAATCGGACACAAGCACCTGCTGGCAAACTAATGCCAAATTCTATTCCAGAGAAGCCATGGAGTCATATATCAGCAGACTTCATCACCAAGCTGCCTTTAGCTCAGGGATACAACTCAATCTTAGTGGTTATTGATAGATTAACAAAAATAGCACATTTTATTCCAACTACAGAGAAAACGACAGCAGGAGGACTGGCACAATTATTCAGGGATAATGTCTGGAAGCTACATGGCTTACCAGAAAGCATAATCTCAGATAGAGGACTGCAATTTGCAGCAGGAGTAATGAGGGAGCTTAATGCCATGTTGGGGATAGACAGCAAGTTGTCGACAGCATTCCACCCACAGACAGATGGTCAGACAGAAAGGATGAACCAAGAATTGGAACAATATCTTAGAATGTTCATTGATCATCAACAGGAGCAATAGCCAGAATAGCTGGGTACAGCAGAATTTGCCTACAACAATAAGGTGCACACAGGAACTAAGGTGTTGCCTTTCAAGGCAAATACTGGACAAGACCCTAGAATGGGATTTGAGCTTAGGAAGAAGGGGAAGTTTGAGGAAGCCAATAAATTTGTGGAAAGAATGCAGGAGATACAAGGAGAAGCCAAAGTGGCACTAGTTAAAGCATAAGAGGATATGAAGAAAAATGCAGACAGACATAGGGGAGATGCAGAGGAGTATCGAGTAGGAGATCTTGTGTTGCTCAGCACAAAGGACCTCAAGTATCAGATGGTTGGTAGAAGAACAGAAAAGCTAACAGAAAGATTCGTTGGGCCTTATAAGATCAAAGCAATTATTTCAACGAATGCAATTGAGCTGGAATTGCCAAACAGTATTAAAATACATCCAGTAGTAAATGTTAGTAGAGTACAGAAGTATACCAGTCAGGTGGAAGGGCAGAAGAAAGAAATGCCACAACCCGTAGTAATTGAAGGAGAAGAAGAGTGGGAAGTGGAGAAGATAATGAATAGGAGACGGGTACGAGGAAGAGACAAATACCTAGTACGGTGGAAAGAGTGTACCGCAGAAGAAGACACTTGGGAAAGTAAGGAGAATCTCAAGAATGCAAGTGATTTGGTGAAAGAGTTTGAAAAGGAATATGGAAGAGAAGAAGAAGAAGAAACACGACAGCAGGAGAGGGAAGAGGAGAAGAAAGTGTTTAGCAGAGAATTGCCAGAGAAGTACACGGCAAAGTTATTGTATGGGTGGAGGGAAAAGAGATATGAACAGGAGTATTGGAAGAAGTTAGAGAAAAATTGGTGGCGATGGAAGAAGAACCCATTTGCCAAGATAAGTCGTAATCCATTCTTACAGATGAAACAACAAGAAGATGATGAGATGGAAAACATTGGGGATTGGGACAGTGAATTGTAAAATCCTCGAGGACGAGGAAGCTTAAGAGGGGGGTGGTGTTATAAAATGGCAAGCAAGCTAGGGGATCCGCAGCGGCGGATTATTTTATTTCTTTTTCATTTTCTTTGATTATGTAATAGTTTGAAGTGTGCAGGACACTATGACTCAAAAGGAGTCCATGAGATAATTTGAGTAGACAAATACATGTAAACACCAATTCATGTATAAGTAGCTAGATCAATTAGCGAGGACTCTAATGAGTTCTCTTTGTCAACTCTGACTTAGAGTGTGGACTTAAGTTATCACAACTAACGTTCACTACACAGATCTTCTCCCAGCCAGGTACCTACTGCCTTACTGACTACTGCCCTAATAATACTGTGGCTATCACTCCATGGAGGAGATCCCTACACTAATTGCCTCCTTAAGGATGTGGCAATATTCCTCTGCATAGACTGATCACAATGGACCAGTAGCACGAAGTATATAATGAGAAAAGAATACAAGTGACTAAAGAGCACTGCTCAATTGCAAGGTCTGGTCTGAGCTAGTATCTGAGCTTGGTCCTAGCTGTCCACCTCTGGGGTCTAAACTTCCCAGTCAGTCCACTCAAGCCTGTGACCCGGCTATGAGGAAGTTGGGAGTGATCTGAGTCAATCACACACTGAGAGAGATTATAAAAGTAAGATTGCTTGGGACCGAGGAGGTCAGGAGCTTGTAGTGAAAATGAGTTCTAGTGTAGTGAACATTGGTAGAGATAACCTCAGCTCACACTCTAAGTCAGAGTTAACAAAGAGAACTCGTTAGAGTCCTCGCTAATTGATCTAGCTACTTATATACAAGTCGGTATTTACTAGTATTTGTCTACTCAAATTATCCCATGGACTCCTTTTAAGTCATAGTGTCCCATGCACTTCAAATTATTACATAATAAATGAAAATGAAAAAGAAATAAAATAATTTGCCGCCATGGATCGTCTAGCTCACCTGCCGTTTTATAACACTACTGGTCCATAGCACAACTGTGACATTGTTAAAGCAGTAGAAGAGATGAAGCAAGCAGGAGTGAAAATGCTGAGAGATGAAGAGTGGCATCAAGAGAATGGTTTGATGTTAAAGGAGGGGAAAGTGTATGTTCCAAGAGATGAGAAGTTAAGAGCAGAAGTGATCAGACTACATCATAATACGCCTATAGGAGGGCATGGAGGACAGTGAAAGATGACAAAGTTGGTAATGAGGAATTTCTGGTGGCCTGAAGTCACTAGAGAGGTGAAATAGTATGTTGAAGGATGTGATGCTTGCCAGCGGAACAAGAATCAAACACAACCACTAGCAGGAAAGTTAATGCCAAATTTGATTCCAGAGAAGACATGGACTCATATCAGTGCAGACTTCATTATGAAGTTGCCCTTAGCACAAGGTTACAACTTGATCTTAGTAGTGGTAGATAGGTTTACAAAAATGGCATATTTCATACCTACTACAGAGAAAACAAGTGCAGAAGGACTAGCACAGTTATTTAGAGATAATATTTGGAAGTTACACAGACTACCAGATAGTATTATTTCTGATAGAGGACCACAATTCATGGCAGATATCATGAAAGAACTCAATCACATATTGGGGATCAAAACAAAACTGTCTACAGCATTCCATCCACAGACAGACAGCCAGACAGAAAGAATGAACCAGGAGTTGGAACAGTATCTCCGGATGTTCATAGACCATCAATAAGAGCAATGGCCAGAGTGGCTAGGAATGGCAGAATTTGCCTATAATAACAAAGTACATGCAGGAACCAAGGTTTTGTCCTTTAAGGCAAATAGTGGATAAGATCCTAGGATGGGATTTGAGATGAGAAAGAGGGGAAAACATAAAGGAGCAGAGAAGTTTGTGGAAAGGATGAAGAATGTGCAAGAGGAAGCAAAGGCAGTGTTACAGAGAGCACAGGAAGAGATGAAGAGGTATGCAGACAGGGAGAGAGGAGAAATAGAAGAATACCAAGTAGGCGACTTAGTGCTGCTCAGCACTAAAGATCTAAAGTACCAGATGGTCAGAAGACAAACGGAGAAATTCACTGAATGCTTTGTAGGACCGTACAGAGTAAAGGCAATCATTTCTAGTAACGCAATAGAATTAGAATTGCCGAGTACAGTTAGAATACATCTAGTAGTTAATGTCAGCCAAGTACGACGGTACAAGTTGCAAGTAGAGGGCCAGAGAAAGAGGCACCACAGCCTGTGGTAATAGAAGGGGAAGAAGAGTGGGAAGTTAAAAAGATTATAAACAAGAGGAAGGTACAAGGAAGAGACAAATACTTGGTGTGATGGAAAGGATGCATGGCTGAGGAAGATACTTGGGAAAGTAGGGAGAATTTGAAGAATGCAATGGAGTTAGTTGAAGAATTTGAGAAGAAATATCAGAGGGAAGAAAAAGAAGAAGTATGATGACAAGAAGGCAAAGAAAACAGGAAAGTATTTAGTAGAGAACTGCCCAGAAGATACATAGCAAAATTACTATATGGGTGGGGAAATAAAAAGTACGATTGGAAGTACTGGAAGAAGATGGAAGAAAATTGGAGACAATGGAAAAGGAATCTGTTTTCAAGGTACAATAGGAATCCATTCTTGAAAAGAATGGAAGAAGAGAAGGATGAATACAAGGGAGGAAAGATAGAAGAGTAGGACGAAGAAAAAGATGAGGAAGATTGATGAAGAATTGAAGAGGATAGAAAGTATTTGGAAAAATTAGGGGATGAAAATTATGACATGGGCAACCTAAGGGACCCATACAATGAATTATGAAGAAGTCCTCAGGATGAGGACCTTTAAGAGGGGGGTGGTGTTATGAACTGCTATTTTCCCTAAGTCATTATTTATTTTTCTTTTCTTCTCATTTTCATTTAATTATGTAATATCATCAGATCAGTAAATAAGGACAAATAGTTGAACATGTATAAGTAGTGTACAACAAATTAGTGAGGACTCTAACGAGTTCTCTTTGTCTACTCTGATATAGAGTGAGATTTTGGTTAGGGTTATCGCAACCACAACTTGAGTCTTTACACTCATTCTGTTTGTCTATCCATTTGTAGCTGATACACTGTCAACATTGTAGATTCTATTCCTAAAAATTTGTACCATTCTTGGAATAGCTCAGCTGAGTATTGTACTTCTCTATCCAAAATGATTTGAAGGGACAGTCCATGCAATGGGTAGACCTTGTCATAGAGTAACTGTGCTATATCTTTCAAAGAGAACAGATTGTTGATAGGAATGAAGTGAGCCCTTTTGGTAAGCCTGTTGACGATAACACAGATAGTGTTATAACCATTTGACTCTGGCAGTTGAGTGATTAAGTCCATAGAGATTATTTCCCAAGGCCTGTTAGGCACTTTGTTAGGCATGAGTGGTCCAAAAGGTTGCTATGGGCAATTTTTCATCTACTGACACAAATCACAACCTGTAACATATTTCTTGACAAATGTAGTCATCCCAGGCCACCAGTGATTTCTGGAGACCAACTCATAGGTCTTCTACTAATGTGGGTGTCTAGCGGATGGCAAATCATGGTGCATCTGAATGATCTGTTGTCACAAAGTGTCATCCATGCTTTGAGGAATATAAACTTTCCTTTTGTATAGGAGTAGTCTGTTCTCATAGTTCCAGTCTTGCAAGGATTTTTCAAACTCTCTGGGACCTGACTTGAGAAGAGACTTGTAGTCTTTGGTGACTTTGTCCAATAAGAGTGCAGCTTTGACCTCCCTTAGGATTAATTCATCATTTATTGGCAATTCATGAGTAGTCTCTAGTGTGTTGATAGCAAAGAACTCAGGTTTTAGTAGTACCTGGTTCGTATTGTCAAGGTCTATCCCCATCTCATGATCTGCTCATCTAGACAAAGGGTCTTCTGCCTGCATCATCTTTCCCAGTTTATGATAGAGTACAAAGTCAAAATGAGTCATGAATAATGCCCATCTCACTTGCCTCCTGGTCAGCTTTTGAGCTGTCCTAAAGAATGTGAGGTTCTGATGATCTGACCAGATCTCAGTTTTGTGTGAATGTTTCTCCAAATGATGTCTGTATTCCTCTAGTCCCTGAATAACTACAAGTAGCTCTTTGTTATAGATTTTGTAGTTCCTTTCATGAACATCTAATGACTTTGAAAAGAAAGCTACTAGATACCACAGGTTGGTATGCATGTCTTTTTGTAATAAGACAGCTTCTATTGCGAAGCTGCTGGCATCAGTAGACAACTTAAAGGAATCTTCATCATTTGATATTCTTAGGACTGGAGCCATTATAAAGGCCTTTTTCAGCACCTCAAAAGCATTTTGCTGCTCAACGCCCCAAGTCCAGGTACTATCCTTCTTGGTCAAGTCAGAAAGTAGCTTCGACATTTTGGCAAAGTTCTCAATGAACCTACAATAGAAATTTGCAAAGCCTAAGAATGCCTATACTTGTTTGACTTTTGTCGATACTGGCCACTCTAGAACTCCTGAAAGTTTCTCCTCATCCATCTGTACTTTATTTTCTGAAATTATTATGTCCAAGTACTTGATACTACTTTGTTCAGAGAAACACTTCTTTGCTTTAGCATAAAGGTCATTGGATTGAAGCCTTTTCAGCACTTCCTTGACCAGTTGCCTATGTTCCTCTAAACATGTCCCAAATATTAGAATGTCATATAAGTACACCATAACTAATCATATGCAAATTAAATCTCCAAGTATATTGTTTATCATACTTTGGAAAGTCGCTGGTGCATTGGAAAAACCAAAGTACATCACGGTTGCCTCAAAGAGGCCTTGCTGTAATGGTTCTTAGCTTCAGGTGTGTAACCCTAACCAGAATCGCACTCTATGTCAGAGTAGACAAAGAGAACTCGTTAGAGTCCTTGCTAATTTGTTGTACACTACTTATACATGTTCCACTGTTTGTTTGTATTTACTGATCCAAACATATTACATAATTAAAAGAAAAGAAAAGAAAAAGAAAAATAAATATTGGCTTAGGGGAATTTGGCAGTTTATAATACCACCTCCCTCTCAAGGGTCCTCATCCCAAGGACTTCTTTTATAGTTCATTGTATGGGTCCCTTAGGTTGCCCATGTTGAAATTTTCATCCCCTAGTTCTTCCAAATATTTTCTATTTTCCGCGATCCTCCATCAATCTTCCTCGTCTTCTTCTTTGTTCTATTCTTCTATTTTCTCTCCCTTGTATTCATCTTTCTCTTCTTCTATTTTCTTTAAGAATGGATTCTTGTTATATCTGGAGAATGGGTTCTTCTTCTATCATCTCCAATTTTCCTCCATTCACTTCTAATATTCCCTATTATATTTCTTATTGGCCCATCTATAGAGTAATTTGGCGGTATACCTTCCCAGTATTTCTCTGCTAAACATCTTCCTGTTTTCCTCTCCTTCCTGCTGTCTCACTTCCTCTTCTTTTTCCCTGCGATATTCTTTCTCAAATTCCTTGACTAACTCTATTGCATTTTTCAAGTTCTCTTTGCTTTTCCAGATGTCCTCCTCAGCTGTGCAACCCTTCCATCTTACAAAGTACTTATCTTTTCCTCGCACCTTCTGTAGCACTGCTTTAGCTTCCTCTTGTACACTTTTCATCATTTCAGCAAACTTCTCTGCTCCTTTGTATTTCCCCTTTTTCCTCATCTCGAATCCTATCCTTGGATCTTGCCTGTTATTTGCTTTAAAGGGCGACACTTTAGTTCCTGTATGCACTTTGTTGTTGTAAGCAAATTCTGCCATACCCAACCATTCTGGCCACTGCTCTTGTTGATGGTCTATGAACATCCAGAGATACTGTTCCAACTCCTGGTTCATTCTTTCTGTCTGGCTGTCTGTCTGTGGATGGAATGCTGTAGACAGTTTTGTTTTGATCCCCAATATGTGATTGAGTTCTTTCATGATACTCGCCATGAACTGTGGTCCTCTATCAGAAATAATACTATCTGGCAGTCCATGTAACTTCCAAATATTATTTCTAAATAATCATGCTAATCCTTCTGTGCTTGTTTTCTCTGTAGTAGGTATGAAGTGTGCCATTTTCGTAAACCTATCTACCACTACTAAGATTGAATCGTAACCTTGTGCCAAAGGCAACTTCATAATGAAGTCTGCACTAATATGAGTCCACACTTTCTCTGGAATCAAATTCGGCATTAATTTTCCTGCCAGTGGTTGTGTTCAATTCTTGTTGCGTTGGCAAGCATTGCACCCCTCTACATACTGCTTTACTTCTCTAGTGACCCCTGGCCATCAGAAATTTCTTGTTACCAATTCTGCTATCTTCTACTGTCCTCCGTGTCCTCCTACAGGCATATCATAATATAGCCTGATTACTTCCACTCTCAACTTATCATCTTTAGGGACATACACCTTTCTTGATGCCATTCCTCATCTCTCAACATTTTCACACCTGCTTGCTTCATCTCTTCTACTGCCTTAATTACTTCATCATTCCTCACTTTATCTAGCAAATCTACTCCCTCTATAATTACCTCTGCTACTCTAATTCTCTTTGCATCCAACCACTCTTTTTTCACTAGCATCTGTTCTTCATTATTCTTCTCCACTCTAATCTCCCAATCTGGTCTCCTACTTAACCCATTCACTTTCTCCATCTTGCTTCCTGAAATATGTTTCAAGATAAAGTCAAATCTTGATAAGTACAGTGCCCATCTTGCTTGTCTACAATTGAGCTTTTGGTTACTCATAAAGTACTCGAAATTCTTATGATCTGTCCAAACTTTGAATTTACTCCTTGCTCCTTCCAGAAAATGCCTCGCACACTTCCAGACATTGTATTACAGCCAACATCTCTTTGTCGTGTATTTCGTAATTTCTTTCAGTCTCATTTAACGACTTAGAGATATATGCTACTAGTCTTCATTTACCGTCTTCACATTTAATGGACAGTGCTCTTCCTGTTGCAAAGTTAGAAGCGTCTGCTTCCACTCTGAGTTCCCTGTCTAGATCTGGTGTAACTAGTAACAGTCTGCTTGTAAAGACCTTCTTAAGCTGGTCAAACGCTGTCTGTTGCTTGTCTTCCCATCTCCACTTCTCCTCCTTTCTCATCAGGTTATTCAATGGCCAAGCTAATTTGGCAAAATCTTTCACAAATCACCTATAATAATTTGTAAGGCCCAAGAACTTCCTAACATCTCTGACCGTCTTAGGTATGGGCTAGTTCAATACTCCTGCCACCTTTTCTTCCTCTATTTCAATTTTTTCCTGACCCAGGACCACTCCTAGGAAATTCACCTTCTGCACCTTCCAAGTGCATTTCTCTGGTTTCACATATAGGTTGTTTTCTTCCAACCTCCTCAATACTTCCTCCATAATTTTATCATGTCCCTCCTCCATCTCTGTCCCTATCAACACATCATCTACAAATGCTGCTACCTTTCCCTCATTGATTATATCTCTCAGAATTTCATTCATCATGCCTTGGAATGTAGTAGGCAAATTTGTCATTCCGAAAAACATCACCACTGGTTCATATGACCCTATATGTGTGGTAAAGGCTGCTTTCTACTCATCTCCTTCCTTAATTTGCATGTTATTGTAGCCCCACCGGAGGTCCATCTTAGTTAATACTCTCTTATTTCCCATAGAGTCTACTAGATCTGTAATTAACGGCAGGGGATAATTGTTTTTGACTGTTTGCTTGTTGAGCCTCCTGTAATCCATAACCATGTGCTTGCTTCCATCCTTCTTTTCTACAAAGAACATTGGCGACATCTGAGGTGACTTTGAGGGTCTAATATACCCCTTCTTTAAGTGCTCATTGACAAACTTCTGCACTTGGTCTTTTTCATTTCTTGAAAGGGGATAAACTCTTGCTTTGCTTGCTTTGAAGTCATTATTGAGATCTATCATGTGATCCCACACTTTTCTAACTGGCATTCCTTCGGACTCCACCTTCCCAAACACTTTTAGCTACTTATGGAACCTTTTAGGTACCATTTCCTCCACCTTCCTATGATCCGCCTCTATTTCTTCTTTCCTTCCACAGTCTTCCTTTTCATCTACTGTCCATCTAATGATTTTCTTCTCATCTTCTCTAATCTCTTTCTTCCCTTTTATCTTTACTGCTTTTCCACATAATAGTGGACATCTCGTCATTCTTACTTCTCCCTTCTCTCAGTCTATCTCTGGATTATGAGCTGCCAACCATAGCATGCCCAAAATTATATCCATCTTCCCCAATTCACAAATGTCCATTCAAACTCTTTCTACATGTCCTTTGTAGAACATGTTTACTTCCACTTCATGTGTTATTGCACCTCCACTATTACCAGTGCCATCCACATTTCTCACTTGCAAAGGTCAATCTAGTTTGATCAACCTATATCCTTCTTTCTGAGCCAAACTTTTGCTCATGAATAATCCCATTGCTCTACTATCAAGCAAGGCTTTCACTGTTCTTCCTTCATGAGTGTCTATCTTTTCTATTCCCACATTCATCCATACTTCTCTTAGAGGCTTGAATGTTCGCCTCACTTCTCTCACTTCTCCCCTTCTCTGCACTGCCTTCTGATTGACAGTTCCTGCCACTCTCCTCAGATCAGTGATTCCAGTCTTCTCCTTCTGGGCCCTAGGCACTGTCCATTTCAATTTTCCTCCCCAATTCCACCATGACGTTTTCTTTCCTGTCCTACAGGGTAGACAGAAAACTTCCCCTTTCTTGTTTCTTTCTACTTCTCCCCCTGTTACTGCATCTTTATCTCCACAAGTGCTACACTTCACTTTCTCTGCTCTTCCCTCTTCTGCTTCTCTGTTTCTCCAGTTTCATGCTTCTTTACAGCTTCTGCACCACATATTGCACAACTGCACCTTCTCCAGGAATCTCTATCCTCTGTTCTCCTCTGTCTTTGTCCCCTTGTAATTGCATCCTTTGCACTCCACAAACATCACCACTTCTCTGGGTGTAGTCCATCCCTCCATGCACATTGCTGCTTCCCTTGGGGGCAGCCCCCTTGCTCCACTGTGCTCCTTCACCTTCTCCCATACTTTACATGGTGGCACTGCCTCCTCTCTCTTTCCTTTCTTCTTCTTCCTCGGACACTCCCATTTTTTGTGTTCTTCTTCCCCATATCCAAAACACTTTACTACTTCCCTCACAACTTCTTGCCTTTTTATATCCCTCACTGCATTACTCAATTTTTCAATACTTCAAACCTATTTTCTCCTACAGTTTTCTTCTCCTGCTCTTCTCCACTTCTACACTTCCAGGCCAGGTGCCCAAACTTCCCACAGTGCCTACACAACCTCCCCTCTCTCCCTTCTAGTTCTGCCCTTAATTTGGTGAGGGCACACCTTTTGTTGAGCATGTTGCTTATAAGTTTATTGTATTGGTCCAGAGACATGGTGTGATGTTCTGGACAGGTATGGTTATTGTAAAAAAAGAGATTTATATTTGTTGAGGGTACATCATCTTCTTCTTAGGGTTCACAGTACGTCTGCTGGGGCACACAGATTGTTATAAAACGGCAGGCGAGCTAGGGGATCCGTGGCGGTGGATTATTTTATTTCTTTTTCATTTTCTTTGATTATGTAATAGTTTGAAGTGTGTGGGACATTATGACTCAAAAGGAGTCCGCGAGATAATTCGAGTAGACAAATACATGTAAACACCAATTC
>Ga0154005_100743_pt1 | contig 11031 bp, 9 predicted proteins | sample TSFL089MetaG_FD_104698 | JGI IMG/M metagenome (GOLD analysis project Ga0154005, IMG submission 104698) | Attine ant fungus gardens microbial communities from Florida, USA - TSFL089 MetaG | ecosystem: Host-associated > Fungi > Mycelium > Unclassified | place: USA: Florida, Lake Talquin State Forest...
ACGCGGGTAAACATGCGCCAGTCGCCCACCTGCTGAAAGTAACCCGCCAGCCCGGCGTGATGACTGCGCGGTGACACCGGTGGCGTCTGCTTCAGCGCCTGCCAGCGTTTCATGCCCCAAAGCGTAGCTGCCACACTTAGTCCCACGCCTGCCACAATCGCTGCCTGTTTTCGTCGATGCTTCCGGATCATCCGCTGCTCCTGATTTGGGAGGAATAATTCAGTGTAGGACGGGATCGGGTTGGCGGCGGGTTAATGGTGAATTGGGGAGATTAGTGGGGTTTGGCGTAAGAGGTAATTTCTTAGAGAATGGCAAAATTTGCTGGGTAGTATCGATTGCTGTTTTGCGGATAGGATGGCACCGGCACCGTACACTATCTTACAGATGACAAACAGCGCACTGCTTCATAATCCTGTTTACGACTTCTTTCCGCTTTAGAACTGGAGATCAGTCATAAATAGTAGTTGTCAGAAAAACTGCACTTTGCGGGCTTTTTAGTGCCATTTTCGGATGAAGTCATTTAAGCTATTCAGGTAATTTTTAAGGATAAAAATCTATGAGAGTGAACGAAAAGGCGCTGCTGGATTCCGGCTTTAACTATGCAGATCTTCAGAAGCTTAAAAACAACATTGCTAACTTTGGCGGCTCTCTGGATTCGGTTATCCATGACCTTGCTAACCGCTTTATTGCTGCAAAGTGGATTACTATCATTGCCTTTGCCATCCTCGTTCTCACGCTAATGCTGGCATCCTCAGATACCAGCATTACGCTCGCAGGCACACTCGCGATTGTATTACCTTTTATATGGTATTTAACGCCAGCAAAACTTGCTTATAAGTCATGGCGCTATCGCAAATTAACAACTAATTCTGAACAGCGTCCTTAACTGACATAAGGTCAAATATGACCTTGGCTGTAACACCATAACCGACTATGTGCATTGTGAGTTTTGCGCGGCTCATGGTATTAACTTTTCGGAAATAATCGGATGGCATGTATCTGAATAAACGCCAGGTTCCAGGGCGCCTGAAGAGGCCAAATACGGTATAGGCATTTGCTACCAGAGAGATTGATTTATAGACCGCCAACCCGCTGGCTGGATTAAATCCCATAAATTGAGCGGAAGACATGGCAGCATCAGCCACTAAACCTTCGGTGTTTTTTATACCCATAACGTAGTTTGCAAATTCTTTGCTTATACCGTTAGCACCGTCAATAACCAGCACTGCACCGGCCAGAATACCCATAGGCGTCATAGAACCTATAAGGGTCAGGCCAGTGGCTATTTCGGCCCCAGCCATAACGACATTTACAGCAGAAATCACATACCCAACGATTTTATTGTTTTCCTTCACAAACTCCACTTTGGCGTAAAGTTTTGCAGCTTTCATGCGCAGCATTCTGTCCTGCTCCTGAAGGTTTTCCCTTTCTGCCCGCAGATTTCTAATACATACCATGCACTCTTCGTCAGATTTTGCACGTCGTGCAGCGGCAAATTCCTGCTCAATGAGATCTCTGATCTCCTGAACGAATTTCACCTGAGTCATGCCATTTGAAAGATGGGCCGAGGACACATAATTAGCCGTATTAATCAGCTTTCTGGCCTCAAGGTTAATCATTGTTTAAGACCAGTTTTTATTTCTGCGTGAGCGCATCATATCGAGCAATGCTACATCCATTTATATTCTCCCTGAACATTATATCGCCAATAATACCTCAAATATTCAGCTATAAGTCGTCGATTACGACGGAATGAGGCTACATGAGATAGCATATTAAAGGATGAACCATCAGAAAGAATTTACAAATCACATTGGCACTAAATAACGAGACTTCTGCCATGGTTCTCATGCTGACGCAGAGACAATCAACATGAAACCGAAAACAGGGTTATATCAATAAGTAATCACAACTTCCACATAACGCACGGAGGCAGAAAAAGGGTCATTTCATCGCCTGAAAGCGCTTATAGCGGGAAGACGACAAGAGTGGCAATAGCAGAACTGATGCACAGGAAGTGCATAAAAACGGGTTTAACTCAGCGGGGGCAAAAGCAGGAGGTGATAATCACAGGTCGATCCCTGACCGCGATTATCGAGGGTTTCCTGCGGGGTGCTTAGTACATGGCACCCGGCGGTACGTGTTTGAACGTCTCAACGTAAGCGCGGAACACGTGTTTAATGATGCGTTTCATGGACTACCTGTTTCAAATTTAGTTGAAGATATACCGAAAAAGTATAGCTGCTGTGCGTTTTAACAGCAAATAAATTTGAACCAGATCACAAAAATGCCGCTTTTGTGTGCAAAAGCCCTAGGCGGTGTAGCCAAGATGTTGCAACAGAATGGTGGAGCCTACAGCGATTAAGACCACGCCACCCAGCACTTCCGCCCACTTGCCGAGTACCGGACCGATAAAGCGCCCAACCAGTACGCCAGTCGTCGCCATTACCGTGGTAGCAGCACCAATGGTCAGCGCGGTGGTGATGATATTCACCTGCAGGAAAGCCAGACCGACACCGACCGCCAGCGCATCGAGGCTGGTCGCGACGGCGGTGGTTGCCAGTACCATAAAGCCATGGCTTTGCGGGGCTTCGCAGGGTTCGGTGACGGCCGTCTTACGGAAACCTTCCATCATCATACGGCCACCCAGAAACGCCAGCAGGCTGAAGGCAACCCAGTGATCCCATGCCATGATATAACGGCTGGCGGCCAGGCCAAGCGCCCAGCCAATCAGTGGAGTCAGCGCTTCAATAGAGCCAAAGATCAGACCGGTACGCAGCGCTTCTTTAAAACCAGGACGATGTAAAGTGGCACCTTTGCCCAGCGCAGCAGCAAACGCGTCCATCGACATACCCAGCGCAAGAATTAAAGTAGCAATAAAGGTCATGATTTATTCACCTGGGGCGAAAAAGCGGCAATTCACGCTGAATTCACCACACAAAGTGTTCAGTTATGAAAAAGTGGGCGCAGTCTACCATGCAAACTCAAAGATAAAAAGACAGTAAAATCAGGGATTTAAGTATAGCAAAGGCTATAACTCTTATCATTCGCTATGAATGGCGCTAAGTCGATGGTGGCAAAGCATTTTCTCCGGGCTGACCTGACCGGTTCAGGCTGCGGGATGGCGCTTTGCCGCACACCACCATTGAACCCTGTCGCCGATTACCGGAAAATGCCGGGCTGATAAATATGGGAAACCGGTTATGAATAACCCTTTTGAGACGTTGATCGTGCCGGGTGGCATTTTGCTGCTGGGCTTTCTCTCGGCGCTGCTGCTGCCCGCGCCCGCTTTTAGCGTGACGGTGGCGCAGCATCTGTTGCAGATGTTCCATTTGCAGGATCTGAATCAGCTCTACACGGTGGTGTTTTGCGTCTGGTTTTTAGTGCTCGGCGCACTGGAGTTTTTTGTGATTCGCTTTGTCTGGCGTCGCTGGTTCAGGAGCTGACCGCCTGCGCATCGACCAGCGCTTTTAGCCGTTCGGCGCTACGCGCATAACCCTCACGCGGCAGATGTGCCGCACCCAGTATCAGGCCCGCACCGCGCTGATCGGCCTGCTGATACCAGATCGACAGCGGCGACGGTGCCATGCCCCACTCTGCTGCCTGCTGCGCAATCACCTCATCCGTCGTACCGGCGGGTAAGCGGACAATCACCGCCAGCCCGGCGCGTTGCAGGTCGGGAAAGTAAGGATGGAGCGCCGCGATCATCTGTTCCAGTCGCTCCTGATAGACGCGCTTCATGCGCCGCAAATGCCGCATAAAGTGACCTTCACGCAGAAACTCCGCTACCGCATTGTGCAGCAATCCCGAAGAGGCTGGCGCAAGCAATGCACATACTTCGCCGAACCGGGTTGTCAGCGCAGGCGGAACCACGATAAAACCGAGCCTCAGTTGCGGCGTCAGCGTCTTACTGAAGGTGCCGATGTGCAATACCCGCCCTTCGCTGTCGAGCGCAGCCAGTGCCGGTGCCGCGCGATTGCCGGGCTGAAGCTCGCCAAGATAGTCATCTTCAATAATCCAGCGCTGTTCGCGGCTGGCCCAGCTCAGCAATTCATGGCGGCGCGCGAGGCTCATCGTCATGCCAAGCGGCGCCTGCTGTCCTGGCGTGACCAGCGCGAAAGCGGCATCCGGCGCGCGGGCCATCCCCGCCTCCACCTGTAACCCTTCAGCATCCACCGGCACGGCAACCGGCGTAACGCGCAGTGCGTCAACCGCGCGACGCGCCACCCAGAATCCGGGATCTTCCAGCCAGGCCGTTTTGCCCTGAAAATCCATCGCCAGGCCAATCAGGCCCATCGCACCCGCATAGCCGCTGGTAATAATGATCTGGTCAGCCTGACAGCGCAGGCCGCGTGCCACTGCCAGATAGGCCATCAGCGCCTGGCGCAAAGCTAAGCTGCCGCGTGGATCGGGATAACAGGCCGGTCTGCTGACCTGAATGCGCGCCTGACGCTGCAGAATGCGCAGCCAGACTTTAACCGGGAACGCATCACTGGCCGGAATGCCCATCTGAAAGGTCAGCGGAGGCGCTTCAGCCGCTTCTGTGCCCGCCAGCAGCTGGCGTTCAGCACTGGCGATGGCCGGTTTTAACGGCGGTAGTGCGCTGACGAAGGTGCCCGCCGCGCCTCTGGCCTGCAGAAACTGACCATCGACCAGCATGTCATAGCTGGCGCGAACGGTGCCGCGCGCCACGCCGAGCTGTGCCGCCAGATCGCGGCAGGAAGGCAGACGCGCACCGGGCGGCAAGCGTCCTTCCCCAATCGCCTGCTCAATCAGCTGGCGTAGCTGTTCGCTGAGGCCACGTGACGTGCCGCGCTGGAGCGTCAGCGTCGAAAGCGGCGATGGACCAGTCAGACTTTCATTTTTTGGCACTTTATCTGCTCCATTGAAAGGCCGAGAATCGCCTCATCAACCCCAGGAGGCAATAAGATGAGCGAACGTATCGATTTTCACAGTGCGGCACCAGCAGGCATGAAAGCGCTGGGCGGCGTGTACAGTTATCTGGCGCAAACCGATCTGCCGCTCACTTTACTGGAACTGCTGTTCCTGCGCATATCGCAGATTAACGGCTGCGCTTACTGCATTGATTTACATACTAAAGCGCTGAATAAATCGGGTATGGGCTGGGATAAGATCGTATTGACCCAGGTCTGGCAAGAATCCGGCACGCTGTTCAGCGATAAAGAGAAAGCGGCCCTGCACTGGGCTGAATGCCTGACGCTGATTGCTCAGCAGGGCGCGCCGGATGCCTGCTATGACACATTAAAAGCGCAGTTTAGCGAGAAAGAGATTGTCGATCTGAACATCGCCATTGGCCTGATGAACACCTATAACCGCATGGCGATAAGTCTGAAAAAGCTGCCTGCCAGTGCGAATCAGTCATAAGTGAATCCGATGCGTGCACCGGCGTGCACGCATTTTCAGACTCACAAGAATGTAACATTATTTTTACACAAGCAGCTATTCAGGCTTTCTTCACCTGATTCCTGTTATTCCTTATTGCATAATAAATCGCTAAATTTCAGCTAATTAAATAATTCCGCACCGTTTGCACCCATTTCTGCGTTGCACCAGCATAGGGCTTTTACGCAACAACTCTTTTCAGTTAACCTACTGACTTCACTCTAAAAAACCGCTAATACGCCACTGCCCGTGATGATTAATTCTTATGCTGAATCATTTCTGCATTTAAAAAATAAACAAATGTTTAATTCAGATGCGAGAATGTTATATTCGGATGACAAAGCATAACGTGCAGTTAACGCGTTATCACCGCTTTAACCCTATACCTGAGACTTAACCTTTGAGAAATAGCGCAACGCGCTCGAAAGAAGCGTGACTATTTCGCCTGCGAAACTGTTGGGCTTCAGGTCAACAGAAGAGGAGATGTCGCCTCATGTGCAATTCAGCTATAAACCTTGCGCTCGCGATGAGTGCCATGGCAAAGGACACCACTACTACCGCGCAGGAGCGCAAAGACGTTGACGTGCTGCTGATTGGCGCAGGTGTGATGAGCGCTACCCTCGGTGCATGGCTGCAGGACTTAGAGCCGGACTGGTCCATCGAAATGGTGGAGCGGCTCGACAGCGTGGCCGAAGAGTCGTCCAACGGCTGGAATAACGCGGGCACCGGTCATGCGGCGCTGGCGGAGCTGAACTATACGCCTCAGCAGGCGGATGGCAGCATCGACATCTCCAAAGCGGTAACGATCAACGAATCGTTCCAGATTTCCCGCCAGTTCTGGGCTTATCAGGTCCAGAAAGGCAATCTGCGCAACCCTGAAAGCTTTATTCACAGCACGCCACACATGAGCTTCGTCTGGGGCGACGACAATGTCGAGTTCCTGCGCAAGCGTTTCAGTGCGCTGCAGAAGAGTACCCTGTTCCGTGGCATGGCCTACTCTGAAGATCCGCAGCAGATCGCCCGCTGGATCCCGCTGGTAATGAATGGCCGTGACCGCAGCCAGAAAGTGGCCGCGACCTGGACAGAGATGGGCACCGATGTGAACTTCGGTGAAATCACCCGTCAGCTGATTGCCGCATTAGAGAAGAAAGCGAATTTCCAGCTGCGTCTGCGCCAGGAAGTGCGTGAGCTGAAGCAGCTCGCTGATGGTCGCTGGCAGGTCACCCTGCAGTGTCTGAACAGCGGCACGCGTCGTACACTGACGGCAGGTAAAATCTTTATCGGTGCGGGCGGCGCGGCGTTACCGCTGTTGCAGAAAGCCGGTATCCCGGAAGCCAACGGCTACGCCGGCTTCCCGGTGGGCGGTTCGTTCCTGGTCACTGAAAATCCGCAGGTCGTCGCGCAGCACATGGCGAAGGTCTACGGTAAAGCCAGCGTCGGTGCACCACCGATGTCAGTGCCGCACGTCGACACCCGCGTGCTGGATGGCAAGCAGGTATTGCTGTTTGGCCCGTTCGCCACCTTCTCAACCAAGTTCCTGAAGCAGGGTTCGCTGATGGATATGTTCACCTCGCTGAACAGCAGCAATATGCTGCCGATGGTGAAAGTGGGGCTGAAAAGTTTTGACCTGGTGAAATACCTGATGGATCAGGTGCTGCAAAGCGACCGCGACCGGATGGACGCCCTGCGCGCTTATGTGCCGCAGGCGAAGCAGGAGGACTGGCGTTTAGTCACTGCCGGTCAGCGTGTGCAGATCATCAAGAAAGATGAGAAAGAAGGCGCGGTATTGCGTCTTGGCACCGAAGTGGTTGCCTCACAGGATGGCACGATTTCAGCGCTGCTGGGTGCCTCGCCGGGCGCCTCTACGGCGGCACCGATCATGCTGGAGCTGCTGCACAAGGTCTGTCCTGAGCAGATGGCTTCGCCAGAATGGCAGAACAAAATCCGTGCGGTGATCCCATCCTGGGGTCGCAAACTGAACGGTGACGTGGCGCTGACAGAGAAAGTGTTAGCCGAAACCAGCCGCATTCTGCATCTCGATTACTCGCCGGTCACCCCGATGGCGGCCAACGATGAAGGACGGGAAACCGCATTCGTCGTCGGCAAGTAATTCAGCGCCATTGATAAAGAGGCTCCGCACTGCGGGGCCTTTTTTATTGGCCGGTTGCCTGGTCGTACCGGGTATTCTCTATTAGGGTTAAGGCATCTTTTAGCTGAACGCTCAAGAGGAACCGGCATGTCTTACTCCCCTGCGTCACCGGAATTCACGCTGATCGACCGCTACTGGCGGGCAGCAAATTACCTCTCCGTCGGACAGATTTACCTGATGGATAACCCACTGTTACGCGAACCGCTCAAACCGGAGCACATCAAACCGCGTCTGCTGGGCCACTGGGGCACCACGCCAGGGCTGAATTTTATCTATGCCCATCTCAACCGTGTTATCCGCAAACAGAACCTGAATATGATCTACATCTGCGGGCCCGGACACGGCGGCCCCGGCATGGTGGCAAATACCTGGCTGGAGGGCAGCTACAGCGAAATTTATCCGCACATCTCCCCGGATGCAGCGGGCATGCAGCGCCTGTTTAAGCAGTTCTCGTTTCCGGGCGGCATTCCCAGCCACGCAGCACCGGAAACCCCCGGCTCGATTAATGAAGGCGGTGAGCTGGGCTATTCGCTCTCCCATGCCTTTGGTGCCGCTTTCGATAATCCCGATCTGGTGGTGCCGTGCGTGATTGGCGACGGTGAAGCCGAGACCGGCCCGCTGGCCTCCAGCTGGCACGGCATCAAATTCCTCAATCCTGAACGTGACGGCGCGGTGCTGCCGATTCTGCATCTCAACGGTTATAAGATTGCCAACCCGACATTGCTGGGTCGCAGCAGCGACGACGATCTCCACCAGCTATTCAGCGGCTACGGTTATGAACTGCTGTTTGTCAGCGGGCATGACCCGGAAAAAATGCATCCGCTGATGGCGGAGGCGCTGGATAACGCCTTCAGTAAAATCGCCGCGTATCAGCGTGAAGCCCGCAGCGGCAACGCCAGCGCCGATGTGCCGCGCTGGCCGATGATCATCCTGCGCAGCCCCAAAGGCTGGACCGGCCCCAAAACGGTCGACGGTAAGAAAGTGGAAGATTTCTGGCGGGCGCATCAGGTACCGGTCGCCGCCTGTCGTGAAGATGACGGTCATCGCCAGATCCTTGAGACGTGGATGCGCAGCTACCAGCCCGATGACCTGTTTGATGAACAGGGTCGCTTAAAACCGGAACTGCAGGCGCTGGCACCGGAAGGCGATAAACGCATGGGCGCATCACCCTATGCCAATGGCGGCCTGCTGCGCCGCGAGCTGGATACGCCTGCGCTGGCGGAGTTTGCCTGCAAGGTCAGCGAGCCAGGCACAGAGATGGCGCAGGCCACGGAGCATCTGGGCCGCTATCTCAGCGTGCTGTTCCAGCGCAACCGCGATAATTTCCGCCTGTTTGGCCCGGATGAAACCGCCTCTAACCGCCTGACGCCAGTGTTTGACGTGACCAGCCGCACCTGGCTGGAACGAACCGAGCCTTATGATGAGCAGCTGGCGCGGGATGGCCGGGTGATGGAAATCCTCAGTGAGCATCAGTGTCAGGGCTGGCTGGAAGGTTATCTGCTGACCGGCCGTCACGGGCTGTTCAACTGCTATGAAGCCTTTATCCACATTGTCGATTCGATGTTTAACCAGCATGCCAAGTGGCTGAAAGTGTCGCGTAAGCTGGGCTGGCGTAAGCCGATTTCATCGCTGAACTACCTGCTCTCTTCCCACGTCTGGCGACAGGATCACAACGGCTATAGCCATCAGGATCCGGGCTTTATGGATCACGTTGCCAACAAGAAAGCGGATATCGTGCGCATCTATCTGCCGCCCGATGCCAATACGCTACTGTGGGTTGGCGATCACTGCCTGCGCACCTGGAATCGGATCAATGTGATTGTCGCGGGCAAACAGCCAGCGCCGCAGTGGCTGGATATGGCCAGTGCCGTGACGCATTGCGAAGCGGGAATGGGCGAGTGGCGCTGGGCAGGCACGACGCCGGAGAATGAACAGCCGGATGTGGTGATGGCCTGTGCCGGTGATGTGCCGACCATGGAGACAATGGCGGCGGTGGATCTGCTGCGCGAGATGCTGCCCGAACTGCGCATCCGGGTGGTGAACGTGGTCGATTTACTGGCGCTGCAGCCACAGGATAAGCATCCGCATGGCAAATCTGATGCGGAATTCGACGCCCTGTTTACCCAGGATAAGCCGGTGATTTTTGCCTTCCACGGCTATCCGGCGCTGATACATCGGCTGACCTATGCGCGTACCAATCATCGCAACTTCCATGTGCGCGGCTTCAATGAAGAGGGAACCACCACCACGCCATTTGATATGACGGTGCTGAACGAGCTTGACCGTTATCATCTGGCGCAGGAGGTGATTCTGCGGGTGCCGGGTCTGGCCGACGCCCATCACGAGCTGCTGGAGGATTTACAGCAGCGTCTGGCGGAACATCACCGGTATGTCCGTGAACATGGCGAAGATTTGCCGGAGGTGCAGAACTGGAAATGGCCGTCGGCCACCGCACCCGGTGCGCCCGATTAAGCGGCCAGCAGCGCGTCGGTCAGCATCCAGACGGTGGTCGCCACCAATGACAGCGCCATCAGGCTGTTAAAAAGCTGACGCTTCCAGGCAATCTGCAGATGGCTGCGCAGGCGATCGCCCAGCGCAGCCCAGATCAGGATGCAGGGCAGATTGAGCAGCATAAAGCCGATCATCACCGTCAGCACGCCGCTGCTGCCGGTGTAGAGCAGCGCGACGTTAGTGGCCATCAGCCAGGCTTTGGGGTTGATCGCCTGGAAGCAGGCACCGCCCACCAGCGTCATCGGCTGTGGTCGGGTTCGCGCTTCCGGTGCACCGGCGCGAAAAATTTTCCAGGATAACCACATCAGATAGGTACAGCCTGCCAGCGTCAGCGGCAGGCGAATCGCCGCCATCCAGTGCAGCAATATTTCCAGCGCCATCCCGGCAATCACCGTCTGTAACGCGCAGCCCACTAAAATGCCAAACACCATCGGCAGGGTTCGCCGCATGCCAAAATTGACGCCGGACGTCGCCAGCAACAGATTGTTCGGGCCTGGCGTAATGGACATCACGGTGACGTAACTGAAGAAAGAGGGATCGAGCATAGTGGCTCTCCTGAAAGTGGACAGAGTTCTATGCTACGGCGGAGAAAGAGATGGTAACAGTGACACAAAATTACTATTGTTATGGTTACAGTTACCGTTAACAGCAATTGTACCCATCTACGCCGGAGGCTACTGTGTCCCTTGCTCTCACTTCCGATCAGCCACTCTATCAGCAGCTGGCAGACAGCTTCGCTGAGGCCATCCATCAGGGCACGCTGAAACCCGGTAAACGCCTGCCGGCGATTCGCCGCGTCGCTCAGTCACACCAGGTCAGCGTCAATACGGTGCTGAATGCCTGGCAGCTGCTGGAAGATCGCGGGCTGATTGAGGCGCGTCCGCAGTCGGGCTATTACGTGCGTGGCGTATTGCCCGCCGTCACCCGTCACGGTCAGCATAAAGCCCGGGTACGCGACCCGAGCAGCG
>Ga0154005_100745_pt1 | contig 11018 bp, 17 predicted proteins | sample TSFL089MetaG_FD_104698 | JGI IMG/M metagenome (GOLD analysis project Ga0154005, IMG submission 104698) | Attine ant fungus gardens microbial communities from Florida, USA - TSFL089 MetaG | ecosystem: Host-associated > Fungi > Mycelium > Unclassified | place: USA: Florida, Lake Talquin State...
GGAGCGTAGTTGGGGATGATATGCCTGGTTTAATCAAAAAAGAAGAAGATCATCCCTTCACAGTCAAGATACCCCGCTCCACCCTCAAGGGCAAGAGATCGACTGCTGCTGCAGTGGACAAGGGCCCTAAACAGAAAGCAGTCAAGAGCGCAAGCACTGGTAATGAGACTAGCAAGTCGTGACTCTTAATCCTTCCTGGTTATTCAATTTAGTTGTGGCTTAGAGGGGACGAGCGCTCGTCAACATGTCATGGATATTCAGAATCAATATCCACGGCGTCAACCTCTAGATTCGTCAGTCGATTCAGAGGATATACGGTACGCCGCTTATCGGGAAGACCACACAAGTCTACGGCCATCGTCAGACATTTATCGGACTGCCAATTTGAAGCATTCAGTTCCGCCGCTATCGTTTTTAGAATGTAAGTTTACCCATTCTTGTTGGTTACTGAATTGATTTTTTTTTCTTTTTCACCTAGATGCATGGCATAAGGTGACGAGTGTTGATCCTCTTGCTGACTCCGATGATGATGATGATGATGGTGGTGGTGGTGATAATGAACACGCTCACTATGAATATAGTAAGCTATTGTGCATGTTTTTTGTCATTAGTGGTTGATGTCATCATGTCAGCACAACGGCTTCGTGTTGTTTCTGGGTTCTTGGAAACGTCATTATCAGGTACTTGAGATAACGTCAACTTTTGATTTCAATCGAATCATAAGTTTCGTTATATATTTATCCTTGCGTGTATTATTATTATCTCTTTTGACTCTCACAAGGTCAAGAGAGAGGTTTTTTTTTCAGCCATTCTTTTCATGACTTTGTTCTTAGAAATGCATATGTATACACCACTTCATTTCTCATCTTTATAATCCCTGCTTTTTTTTTACCCCGTAAAAACCGGAAAGCAGATATTCTCTAAAGTCAATACATGCCTGAAATGAACTTGTTACAAATTCGAGTTGTCACAGAAGAAATGAGAAAGGCAGATGACGACAGATGAAGGAGCAGATGGGAGATATGAATTCAAAAAGGGGAAAAGAAAAAGGAAACCACGGCTACTACATATATGAGTTGCAACATGTTAAAATACACTTCCAAAATACTTCATTTTACTTGATTTTCCAACAATCCCCCTGGATGTTTGAAACATCAGTCTTCAAGAACCTTTTCGCACTTTTTGACATATTTGTCGAGTAACAAGGCCAGATCTCGAATCACAAAAGCCAAGACCACACTGGCGAAGAACTCGGAGGCGCGTCTGAGTTTTTGTTCCGCCAACGTTCTGAATTCGATGGAAAAGGCGGCATAAGCAGGAGCGATGGGCTGGGAGAATACAGCCTTGGTGTGTTCGTCGAGGAGTTGGACGTCGTGAAAGATTTTCCTCAGAGTATACATATATGCAGTTGGGGAGTCGACGCTAATGGCAACAGGAACATCAGCCACAAGTTGAACATGCAAAAAGAGACACCGTACTTTTTGCCATTGGCAAACTTTTCAAATCTCCGACTGAGTTTATCTCCCCAGGTTGTCTTCTTGAGCACGAAACCCTCACCGACGCCGATTTTCTTTCCAAAATCATTGACGACATTGTCACATACATTTGAAAAGTCCTCCAGTTTGAACACCCAGGCATTTGCCTCTTTAGGGCCGATGCTCCCGATGCCCATTGCCATGCCGCTGCTGACGTTGCCGGCACCAAAGACTTCTGAGCTTGCTATCTGCAATTCAGCCAATGCGGCACGCAGGAATTCGAGAGCGCGTATTTTCTCGGGGACATTTGGAAGCTTGACACCTCCGATGGACCAGACCTCGTTGGGGACGTGAAGTCGACGAGTGATATGGCCACCGGCTGGAGAGGACATGGATGTGGCCAAGAGGTTCATCATGTAGTAAGGTTTGCGCAGGGGATCGGTGGGTTGACATTGGGGGGCAGGGAGAAATGGGGCCGATGTGGTATGAAGGAACTGGGGAGCGAGAGAGGGGACGAGGGGGGAGCCAGCGTCTGGGGTTTGTGTGAGCTTGAATGGCCTGCGAGAATTGAGGGAGGAGGGCAGGGGAGGAGGGGGAGGAAGATCGATGGAGCTGCTAACAGAGGGCCGTCGACCGGGCTGAGAGAAGGAGCGCATTCTGCCGTCGTGAGGGGGGTCGGTGGGCTTGATGCGACGTTGAGAAATGGTTCCATGGGACGTAGAAGGGTTGATGATGGGGGGTGGCTTGGGGTCCCGGCGTGGGGATGGGGGAGGATGGACAAGGTGGAGACTGGTGCGGGGGGTGTTGTCCGTGGGAGAGGGGATGGGGGGCAGGGGATTAGAAGAGGCACGCCTGTTGGTGGGGGTGTCGAGCGGGATGTCGTCGTCGTGGAGTTCCTCGGAGAGAGGGGGCAGGGGCGGGGCAGGGAGGGGGTCGTCGGGGGGAGTTGAGGCGGGGGGGAGGGTGCGGAGGGAGAGATACGGGGCAGGGGGGATGCTGTAGATGATGCTGAGAATGTTCATACGGTCTGCATACGTGTCGTGGATGCTCTGCAGCCGCCGCACCTCCTCCTCCTGGGCAGCGACACTCCGCCGTCGGTGGCTGCGGCGAGACTCTGTGCTGTCCTCGCCCCGCTGGACACGGTCCATGACCTCGTTGAGGAGCGCCACACTGCGCGCGTAGGCCTGGACGGCAGCCTCTGGGTCCTCGTTGGTGGAGTCGAGGAGCACGGCCTCGCGGGCGAGCTGGAGGGCGCGTGTGAGGGCGCGGCGGGAGGAGGGACGACGGGGATGGGACATGGCAGGGAAACGGGGGGCGGGAGGACGGAGAACACAGTCTACTGAGCGCCCAAGCCAGTACCCGCGTGTCTGCTCAAGCTCCATTATCGTCGTAAAAATTCAGAATCAACTTGAACACGTGTCTACTCTAGAGTTTATTATTACTACTCCCGGTATTCCCCCTGGCTCGCAAGCCGGCTTTCCAGATTCCTGCACACTCGTCAGTATTGCGCCCACCAGCACCAGAATTCACCTACCGCAACGTCTCCTCCTTCGCCAGCAGCTCCTGCTTCTTCTCGTTGATCTGCCTCTGCATCCGCAGCTCCGCCTCACGAAGCTGTCATTACCGTCAGCCAGCCACACACACCCTCACACGATACACAATCACCTTTTCTTCTTCCCGGCGCAGCTGCTCTTCCTTCAGCCGCACCCCTTGGTTGGCAAGCTCCTCAGGAAGCAGCGAGTTCTCCCTGGAAAGATCCCCATCAGTCTCGTCTTCAGCCCTTCCATGGGTCACCTACCCTTCCCCATCCAGAGTGCTTGATAGCTTCTGAGTCCGGTACGTCTCGTACAACGTATCTTGCGTCGTCGCCTTAAAGTCATGAACGTGCGAACTGCACAGGTCAGCGCTACAGCACCCTTCCAAAAAACTCAAGAGATCAACCTACTCCATCAACACCCTCTGCAGGCAGCTCAAGTCAGAGTGCTGCGGGTTGTCAACCTCAACAACTCCCCACGGGTACACCCTAGCCCGCACAAGTCGCCCATCCACCTCCACTTCTTCCTCAGATCCCACAACCGCAAATGGCATCATGGCCTATCACCAATCCAATCATGAGCACTACCTCTCCTAGCTTTCACACTTACCCGCAGTTTGCTGTTGTCTTGGATAGTCTCCTCGTCATCTTCCTCCACGTCATACGGAAAGTTGTACACGGGTATATCATAGTACTCAATGTCTTGCATGATCTTCAAGCACATTCAGTTATACATTCAACCCCAATCACCCCCTACTTACCCTCTTCTTGAATCCCTTCAATTCGCTCGGCGTAAGCGAATCCGCTTTCCCAATCACTGGGATAACATTAACACGCGGAGAAAGGCGCCGCATAAGCTCAATGTCCATTTCCCGCAACCTAAAACCATCAAGTTAATCCTATTCACAGACTTCGACCTTGGACACGTACGCATGCCCCGTAGGCGGAATAAAGTACAGCAGAGCGTGGACACGGTTGTCCCTGAAGCGAGGGTTACGTTTGATACGAGATTCTTCAGCTAAAATGTCATCATATTGCCGCTCGAGGTATCCAACAATCTTCTGGAATCTATCACCAATTCAGTAACAAGTCTGCTTGCCATCAGCACGACCTACGCGGATTCGTTGTTGATGTTGTCACCAAATCCTGGGGTATCAACTATAGTTAACGAAATACGCGCTCCGTCCCGTTCCAAATCTGCAGTGAATCGACATATGAGCTGATGTCTGAATACAACCCCTCTCCCCGCGAACGTACCCACAGTCACCGGCTTGATTTTCATACCATCTTCAGGGTAGACAGAGGCAGGATCATCACAGTTCTGGTGCGGGAGCACCTCAGCCTCGCACAGAGTGTTCACAAAAGTGGTGCGACCAGTACCAGAAGCACCTACAAGTCACTTAGAAGAGCAAGCTGTTGTTCAGATGCAACACATACCAACTACCATGACAGTGAACTGAACACCCTTCTTGGCCTTGTTTCCTCTGCGTCTGCCAGCGAAAGACATCAGGTACGTGGATGGGAGAGAGAAAGAACGTGTTTCTAAAGGTCAGTGTTGATGTATTATTTGTCCCTTCAAACTCCGCCATAGCGTGATCTCTAAAATTGATCTCCAAAGGACGCTAATTGCTCTAGTCGCTACGCTACGGCCCTGAACTTATATCTGACTGTAAGGAGGTCTACTGTGAAAGCCTTCGCCTTGCATGACTCTTTCTCACTCACTCCTCCGACGAGCAAGGCATGTTGATTTGAATCGTCTTTTGTACCACTCTGTGCCTCAAAGAACGCGTCGAAACCATTCTGATGCCACGCCAAGCTCTTGCTCTAGTATCCAGGAACCAGCAAAAAAAGCCATTCAACGATCGAAAAAGAAAATACGAGATCTCCCAGAGTTTTTCACTCTTCCTGATGGAACCCGCGCAACGCCTCTAGGAGACTATCATTTCAGTACTCAAACTAAAAATAACGCTAGAAGCTGTATGCTCCTTTCGCCTGCCATCAATTATCATGACATATAATCTTTCTGCAGCATCTCGTTATGAGAAAACAAGTGTCATCAATGAGAACCAAGAGGCTGCTGAGGACGCGCCACCAGAACTTGTAAGGCCTAAGCGAGTCAAGAAGTCAAAAGCCGATGGTGTCACGGCGGTAAAATCTGCTAAACGGCCTCACCGTCCGAAGGGTGTGTCTATACACGGTGAAGAGGGTATGGCCTCATCGTGTTAGACAAACAAAAGATTTGACAGCCACCAGGTTTATTCAAAGGGCCCCAAACCGTCCTAGCGCAAGGAATCCAGGAAAACCTTCGCAAGTTCCCTCACTGCTTGCTACTCACCCGAGTAGGCCAGTTCTACGAGGCGCGTCTCCTTTTCATGTGACTTTGCGAGGCCTCCTCATTGGCAAACTCAAATAGTCTTATTTCGATCAAGCGGAAGATATCGCCAACCTCCTCAATATCAAATTAACTAGCCGTAAATGGGGTGGTTCCCGAGTGGCAATGTGCGGTTTTCCACTCTTGCATCTCGATAAGCACCTCAAAGTTCTTGTTCAACAACACAAACGCTTTGTCGCCATGTGCGAAGAATTCCCCCGCAAGGAAGAATTTGGTGCAAAAGAATTTGACAGACGTGTAACGCGTATCATTACTCCTGGGACACTCATAGACGAACCGTTTCTGAACGCGTTTGAGAACAATTTCCTACTTGCTATCGATGTTCCGTTTCCGTCTCAGGGGAAGATCAACAAGGATGCGCTCATGATAGGGCTTGCTTGGATTGATGTCTCCACAGGAGAATTTTATACCAAGAAGACACCGTTGGAAACTGTTCAGGATGATTTAGTTCGGATTAATCCTCGCGAAGTCATTTTGTCTGATACTTTCGAGGGCGTCAAAGAACATCCACTCATGAATGCACTTGTAGAAGAAAACTGTTTTCTTAGTTTCATAGCCAAATCAATGGATTCTCCTACAGAAGAGCAGACGACACCGAGACTTGACTACTCACAAGAAATACCACTCTCAACAGTCGAACAAGCTGCTGTTGACCTCCTGACGTCTTACCTTAATGCCAACCTTTTAGAAAACATGCCCCCCTTGATTAATCCCGTTCAAGATAATGGTGGTCGAATGCAAATTGATGCACATACCATCAAGGCCCTGGAGATCCGTGAAACGGAGTACGACGGTAGTTCAAGAGGAAGTTTGTTTAGCGCGATCAAACGTACGATCACCAACGGTGGCACTCGCCTCCTCTCTCGATGGCTATGTATGTGACTCTTTTTACACGCATACACGCATGTATTCCTAAATCTGGAGGCATGTAGGTTCTCCGAGTACATCACTAGCCGAAATTACAACTCGACAATCTCTTGTTGAATTTTTCACCCGTAGACCACACCTAGCGGCAGATATGACCCAATTACTGAATAAGATATGTGACACGACTCGACTAACGCAAAAGTTCCTCGCGGGAAGAGGTGACCAAAACGACTTAGCAGCAATTGGTCGGACCATTCGTGTTTGGTTAAAAATCTCTACCACGCTCACTGAAGAGAAAACTCTTGAAGCGCAAGAACGAGAAGACTATGATGAGCGAGAATGGACGAGTGTGGATGCACTTATTTCGCGTATGCATGTACTCGAAGCGTTGTCAGAGACGATTGAGAGAGCTCTGGGTAGTGATATTGAGAGTACAGCTGGTTCACCGGATGAACTTGAGCAAGAGGCTCCAGATGAGTTGAGCCAGTTGGAGAACTGGAAAATCTCTACTATTCGATGGTACATCAAGCCAGAGTACGCTGTACCCCTTTTCATGAGAATCCTCAAGTCGATGTTTTATAGGTTTTCACAGACGCTCCGATCTCTACACGCCAAGTTTCAACGCCTGCTGACAAAAAAAGAAAGGCTAGAAGATAATCTCAGATCCTCTTATGGTATATACAACTTACAATCAAATCATCTCAAATTTATCAACAAAATCTAGTTGCTCCCTCTCTCACCCTGAGAGCTTCGCCTGGCCAGGGGATGCACATACACCTCGCCCGCAAACGTGGTCAGAGCCAGATGGACCACAATCCTTCCTTTGTCCCGATCTATGAGAGTGGTAGTACCAAATGTTATTTCTACAAAGCCCGTCTCTTTCTCTGTGTTTTTTTTATTACGTCTTCCTCACCTAACCACTTTTTTGCACAATCTAGGAATGGTCTCATCTTGGGAATCAAATCATAACGATCATCGAACATCTAACACAAGCGGAAAAAGATGCATTTATGACGTTGCGGAAGATGGTCAGTTCCCTCTGATTTCGATCGCTCTGAAAACAAAAGCACTGACAACATTGGAACTAGATCAATGAGTATTCATTCTGTCTGCGGCGAAATTCAGATATCGTTGATGAGTTGGATGTCGCGCTGTCCTTTGCAAAGATAGCAGGTGAACTCAAGTTTGTGAAACCCACTACAACTGAGGAGTAAGCCAAGTCTCTCTCTCTCACACCTACCAAAAAAACAGACGATCTTACAAGATTCTAGCAATGTATATGATATCACCAATGGTCGACATCCTTCCGTTGAAGTCGGTCTCTTGACGTGTGGTCGCGTCTTCACTCCCAACTCTGTCTCACTCCATTCTGATGCTGGAAGAATGCATGTCATTACGGGGCCGAACATGGCAGGAAAATCGACTTTTTTGCGACAGACGGCTCTGATAGCCATCCTGGCACAAATTGGTTCTTTTGTCCCAGCTCAAGCTGCCACGATTGGAATCGTCGACAAACTGTTTTCGAGAATCGGCGCCAAGGATGATCTGTTTAGGGATAAAAGTACTTTTATGGTGGAAATGCTTGAGACGGCTGATATCCTGAAACGAGCCACTGATAAAAGCCTGGTGAGCTCTATCTTCTTTTTCTTTTTCTTCTTGTTCTTGTCCTCTCTCATTCTCGAGTCTTCATGCTGAGAATTTTTTTTGATTTTACCTAGGTCATCATGGATGAAGTTGGTCGGGGTACAACAGTAAACGATGGTCTGGCCATTGCATTCGCAACTATTCATCATTTGACAACTGTCAATCGATGTCGAACTCTGTTTGCTACTCATTTCCATGAACTCGCACTTATGCTTGGGTGTACTTCCGAGGCCAGTGGAACGGGTACCTATCAGAATATTCGTTTCTTTTGTACTGATGTCGATGAAACCAAGGTGAGTTGTTGACAAAATGCAAGTCATAGATCAACATGTTCATCATGGTGATCCTTCCCTTCTCTCAACAGGACGGCTACTTTGCATATTCTTATCGACTCCGGCCTGGTGTGAATTGGGACAGTCATGGTCTCAAGGTTGCTCAGTTGGCCGGTTTACCAGATACTGCCATTCAAGTCGCTTCTGATGCTCTCAGTTGCTTGAACAAGGGCCACTACTCTCGAATACAACAACGTCAAGTCATTCACTACGAGCAGAAATTGCAGGCTTCTCGTGACGCTTCTCGTGACGCTCCACAACCACTCTAGGATAGTTCCCTCCAGATGATTATGCTACTAATGTTACATTGATATATGAAGGGTGGAATTTTTTGTAATGCTGCAATGTATTCCGAGCAACGGGCTTTGGTTGTTTTCTTAACCCAGTCGAGAACGAATGTAATTCAACGCGGAACCAGCACGGAGCCATTTGACTTGATCAGTTGACATGGTATGTTGTGTGGAAACACGAAAAACCTCTCCATCAGGCTTGGACACCTTGATGGCAATGACAGCCTCAGGATTCCCTCCAAGAAGATTTACAAGACCTTCAGTCTCAAGAATATCTCCAGAGCCGATGCGAGAATAGTCTGCCTTGTCAGTAAACCATAGAGGTAAGATACCTTGTTTCTTGTGGACAGTGATCAGTTACAAATCTTCTGTACCAAAACTGCAAGTAAAAAATCCATACTTTGAGATTAGTTTCATGAATACGGGCGAAAGAACGGGCTAGGATGAGACCACATCCTGGTAAAAGAAAAGATCAGTACCAGATTCAACAGGGGCTTGTGTAGGAGCAACTTGCCATAGAATCTGGGTTGAAGAGCTGCGTGCTCACGAGCACTACCTTCTCCATAATTTTCATCAACGATGAGAGCCCAAGGTTGCTTGCGAGCCTTGAAACGCTTCGCAATTTCAGGAATAGTACCAGTAGTTTTGGTCTCCTTATCAAAAGCGGTATTCATCTGACCGCCTTCATCGTTGATAGCCTGAGTAAAGTTTTCGAAATTCCGTGGTACGTTACGATTGTCCAGTTAACTTACCGTGATGACTTGACATGGTTGTTATTAGGATAAGAATACACAGGAACAAATACTCACGAAGATTCTCAGAAATATTAGTAAGATGTCCCTTGTATTTGAGCCAGGGTCCCTAGAGATAGGTTTTTAGAAAGCGTGGAACTCGTCGAATCACATGGCTCACCGCGGCAGAGATATGGTCGGTTGTACACTTGCCCCTCACACGGAGAAGGACCCTTAGTGGAGGTAATTCGAGTCCACGAATGTTACCAGACCCCTCACCAAAGTGGCTGGCAAACGGTTCAAGAATTTCCAATCGCTGCGAATCCTTCTTGATTATAACTTCGGTCTCTGGCTGAGGCTTAGGAGAAGGTGCAGGATAGTACGTCTCTTCCCCAGCAATAAATCCGGCGGGAGGGAGGTCTTGACCTACTGGTGGAGAGAACTTGAAAGATTTACCATCCGCAAGGGGGATGGAATCAGTCACAGGATTAAATGAGAGTTTTCCAGAGAATGCCATGGCAGTGGCAATAGTAGGTGAAGCAAGGAAGTTCATAGTCTGAGTATTTCCGTCATTGCGTGACTTGAAGTTACGGTTGAAGCTGGTCAGTATGGCTGAAAAGGTTGGATCAAAATTTCTCTCTATGAGCACGCATACCACTACTTGCCGTTAGCCTCGCCCTTGTTTTCCTCTCGTTTCCACTACTCAACCAATATCTCAGAGTATAGCTGGAACATAGACAAGCACTTTCTCATACCTGACCAATGCAAGGCCCGCAGGCATTTGCCAGAACGACCGCACCAACATCCTTAAGAACTGAGGTGACATTGTCGCGCTCAATGGTCGCTCGAATCTGTTCAGAACCGGGGGTACACAAGAAGGGAACCTTATAATATATTGATGAGCAGCAAAGAAAGACTATACGTATACCTGCTCACTTTTGACTTCAAACCAGCAGCTTTAGCTTGACGGGCAAGATCTGCTACACGGGTCTATAATCAGGTATCACTATGAATGTCTGCTATAATGCAGATGTGAGCTTTTTCACCATGTCTTCATAGGAACTGTTGGTACATGAACCGATCAAAGTAGCCGAGACTTCGTCCTTCCATCCTTGACTCTTGACGAAACTGCCGAACCTGGAAAGAGGTGTGGCAAGATCGGGAGTGAAAGGGCCATTGATGGTCGGCTCGATTTTAGATAAGTCCTGCAGAGAACATACAATGAGAGTGGATTCCGACAAAATAGAAAGGCCAGACAATTTCAATGACTTCATCGTATGCCGCGTTTTCATCAGCGTAAAGGAAACCAGCTTCAGCGGCGTTGTCTGCAGCATGTGCGACGGGGCCACGGCGTGTAGCATGAAGATACGATCGCATGTTAGGCGTATAAGGAAAGGCGGAGGTCGTTGCGCCAACTTCAGCACCCATATTAGCAATAGTAGCTAAACCTGCGGAACATTAGTCAATGACCATATAAGACTTACGATCACTTCTTTACGCACTAGTACACGACTGGCTGAAGACCCCAGGCCCAAAGTATTCGAGAATGCGTCCAGTACCTCCTCGAACCGTCAATTTCCCAGCTATGTGCAGGATAAGATCTTTCGTCGTCGTCCACCTGCTGAGTTCGCCTGTCAAATGAATACCTAGCATCCCCAATTCATTGGCACGCTCGTCAAAAATAGACTAGTCATCCCTTACCAACAACTTGGGGAGCTTTCAACTCCCAGGGGGTACCAGTCATTGCATCAAC
>Ga0154005_100750_pt1 | contig 10956 bp, 10 predicted proteins | sample TSFL089MetaG_FD_104698 | JGI IMG/M metagenome (GOLD analysis project Ga0154005, IMG submission 104698) | Attine ant fungus gardens microbial communities from Florida, USA - TSFL089 MetaG | ecosystem: Host-associated > Fungi > Mycelium > Unclassified | place: USA: Florida, Lake Talquin State...
CAGCGGGAAGCTGGCGAACTCAACGCGGTCGACCACGCTAAAATCAGCCGGATTGATTGAAACCGCATCAACCTGGCTTGGCCAGCTGCGATCAATCTCCGATACGGTCCAGGCCTGTTCTGCTTTCTTAGGCTGACGCAGCTCCAGTTTCGCGGCGTGCAGTCCGGCCTGGCGTGCTGCTGCCAGCGCCTGATCCCAACTGGTATTCGGTTGATTCAGGACCACCGGCGCGGCGGTTCTGGCTGGCATGGTCATGCCGGACATCGTCATGCCGATCATCGCACCGCGATGGTCAGCATGCGGATCGGCGGCTTCGGCGGGCGCGTCACCGTTCAATGCGGTATTAACCTGCGGCGTTTTCCAGCCAAAGTCGCTGCGCATTTTTTCAATGTTGTTGCCTGCCCACTGTGACCAGGTCAGTCCGGTTACCGAAAAGAAGACCAGCCCGATAGCCAGCAGCAGGCCCAGCGTAACGTGCCAGTGACGCGTTGCCGCAACACCGCTGCGCACTTTTCTGCGGGTGCGCGGTGGCCGGGTGCCGGACCATAAAATGATCCCGCCCAGCGCGGCGACCCACAGCCAGGAGGCTGCCAGTTCGCTGTAGTTACGGCCAAAATCGCCCAGCAGCAGGCCGCGATGTAGCTGATCCAGCCACATGCGCAGCGGCAGCACACCGCTGGTGCCATACACCGTCATATCGCCTTTCACCTGCAGCGTGTAAGGATCGATAAACAGCGATCGCGATTCCGATGGGCCAAGCTGAGGCTCAGCAAACTGCACGCGGGTTGTATCCTGCGGACCCGGCGCGGGACGCACGGCATAGATACGTGCTGATTCACCCGCTCGCGCACGTGCGGCAGCAATCTGGGCTGACAACGGCTGCGCCTGGCCCTGTGCATCGGTAGTCAGGGCATCGTGGTAGATCGCCTGTTCCAGCTGCGGCGTCAGAACATAGAGTGTGCCGGTGAGCGCGGCGACAAAAATAAACGGCGCGATAAACAGGCCGATGTAAAAATGCAGGCGGCGAAAAAGATTAAACAGCGTGCCGCGCGGTGCAGGGGTAATTTCCTGAGAAGAGGACATAGCATTCCACACTTTTCAAAAGACAAAGGCGACTGGGTGACGTTGTCACACAATCGAATCAGAAAGCAGTGAGTGTGACGCGAAAGCAGGTGGCGCTCGTGGTCGGTGGAGACGCAACATCCATCGCCACGGGGGCGGATTAATCGCAGAGGGCGGCGGGGCGCGGGTGATCAGGCTCATCCACCAGATGAACGGGATAAACACCCAGAGCATCAGCGGTACATGCACCAGTAAATCGCAGTAGCCACAGGCAAAACCAGGATCCATCATCATCCCATGGTCCGCCATCGACATCATCTCGCTGTGATGATGCATCATCGGCATCTCTGCGCTCATGGCAGATGCACGTTGCATCGTTTCGTGATGCTCAGCCAGATTTTTTGAAATCATCGGGGCAACAAACAACAGCAGCACGGCCAGTATCGCAATACCGGCAGTGAGTCGATGTCTGAGTGAAGATTTCTGCATGATTTTAACGGACGCAAGGGGTGAAAATTACGGGCGGCAGTGTAACGCGAAGGGGATAAAAGAGTTAAATAAAGTGGCTTCTGTTCCGAAAAAATTCGCACTCTTTGAACATATTCACTTTAATTCCAGCATCATTTAACTTAGATGTTACCCGTTAAATACATACAAATAACATTGATGGGTCGGTTGCATTAAACCAAACCCATAAAGGACTGAAGATGAAAATTGTAATGCTGGATGGTGACACGCTGCCTGTCTCTCTGCCGACCGGGCAACAACAGGCTGACTGGGAGATTCGCGCACAGACACCGGTCAGTGACATTGTCTCTGCGCTTTCGGGCGCGACGGTTGCGATTACCAATAAGGTGCCGTTGCGTGCCGATACCCTGGCGCAGCTTCCCGAACTGCGCTTTATCTGTGTTGCGGCGACGGGTTATGACTGTATTGACCTCAACGCGTGCCGTGACCGCGGCATCGTGGTCAGTAATGTTCCTGGTTACTCCACCCAGAGCGTGTCGGAGGCGGTGATCGCCGCCATTTTCGCCCTGCGTCGTCAGATAATGGCTTATGCCGTTAATACCCGCATCGACTGGCCGCAGGCACAGCACTTCTGTCTGCATCGTCAGCCGATAGGGGATATTGGCGGCGCCACGCTGGGTATCGCGGGCAAAGGTGATATCGGTCAGGCGGTCGGCAGGCTGGCCCAGGCGCTGGGAATGCAGGTGCAGTACGCGGAGCGTAAAGGCAGCGACAGCGTGCGTGAGGGCTATGTCAGCTTTGAGCAGATGCTTGCCACCAGCGATATTATTTCGCTGCACTGCCCGTTAAGTGACAGTACCCGTCAGTTGATTGACCGTAAGGCGCTGGCGAAAATGAAAAAGCATGCGCTGCTGATTAACACTGCGCGCGGTGGGCTGATTAACGAGGCCGATCTTGCTGAGGCATTAAAGCAGGGGCTGATTGGCGGCGCAGCGCTGGATGTCCTGAGCAGCGAACCACCTTCTGCCGATAACCCGCTACTGGCAGATTTGCCCAATCTGCTGCTGACGCCGCACATTGCCTGGGCGAGCCGCAGCGGCGTAGAAAATCTGGTAACTGGCGTGATGGCCAATATCGCGGCCTTTATTCAGGGCGAGCCGGTTAATGTGGTGAGCTGAGCGGGGTGGAATGGCTTTTTAAGGCCCGCTATTCGTTGATATCCAGAGCAACCTCGTAGAATTCAGGAAAAGCGTTTTACGGGGTTCAATCATCAGAGTATTCATTTCTTTATTTCCATCCGTACTTTAAACGTTCGTGCGCTACGGGATTTAGCGCCTTTTACTGGCTTTATCAGCCGTTGTCAGCGCTTCAGGAACAGAAAGGATTCTGGTCAGTGAAAAAGAACAACAGCATGCCCACGCCTCATGATGCAACATTCCGGCAATTTCTGACTCAGCCGGATATTGCCCGGGATTTTATGGCGCTGCACCTGCCGCCAGAACTGCGCGAATGCTGCGATCTCAGCACATTGAAGCTGGAGTCGTGGTCGTTTGTCGAAGATGACCTTCGGCAGTACTTCAGCGATGTGCTTTACAGTCTTAAAACTACCGCTGGCAATGGATATATCCATGTACTCATTGAGCATCAGTCATCACCTGACAAACATATGGCATTTCGGCTGATGCGCTATGCAGTAGCTGCCATGCAGCGCCATCTTGAAGCTGGGCATAAGAGACTGCCGCTGGTGATACCCATACTGTTTTACGTAGGCAGACGCACTCTCTATCCTTATTCGAGCCGGTAGCTGGATGAGTTCGACGACCCGCTGCTGGCGGGCAGGCTTTACAGCCACAGTTTTCCGCTGGTCGATGTCACGACGATTCCTGACGATGAGATCATGCAACACCGCAGCATGGCGGCACTGACCCTGTTGCAGAAACATATCCGGCAGCGGGATCTGGCAGAACTGATGGACAGGCTGGTATCCATTTTGATGGCAGGCGATCACTCTTCATCGCAGGTGATATCACTGGTAAACTACATTGTGCAGGCGGGCGAAGTATCAGACGCCAAAACCTTTGTACAGGAGCTGGCACAGCGTGTGCCCCAACACGAGAACGCACTTATGACTATCGCACAACAGCTTGAGCAGATAGGGCTTGAGAAAGGCATTGAGCTGGGCATTGCACAAGGTCGCATCGAAGGCAAAGAGATCGGACTTCAAGAAGGAAGGCAAAGCATGCAACTCAGAATTGCCCGCACTATGCTGACGAGCGGTATGGATCGCAATACCGTCATGCAGATGACCGGTCTTACAGAAGAAGAGCTGGCACAGCTTTCGCACTAAGATTTTTTTGAGCGCTGATTAACGCTGACGATTCAAATCGCCAGCGTACTGCACTGAATATATAAAATCAGCTTGCCGGAATCATGGGAACACCATTGATTTTCATCACGGTGAGCCTGTCATTTGCGCGCTCATAATCAAAATATCGAGCGCCCCAGCTTTTCCGTCAGCAATTCCAGCACAGCGGTGCCCGCCAGCGAATTACCTGCACTGTCCAGCCCGGGTGACCAGACGGCAATGCTCATCTCGCCAGGGATGACGGCAATAATTCCGCCTCCCACGCCTGACTTCGCAGGCATCCCGACCCGCCACGCAAACTCACCTGCGCCGTCATACATCCCGCTGGTGATCATTAGTGCGTTAATCTGCCGTGCCTGACGCGGTGTAATCATCTGGCTGCCATCCAGTGTTTTACCCTGATTAGCCAGATAGACAAAGGTGCGCGCCAGTTCAACGCAGTTCATCGACAGCGAGCAATAGTGGAAATAGGTCTGCATGACGCTGGTGACATCGTTATCGAAATTACCAAACGACTTCATCAGCCAGGCGATCGCGGCGTTGCGGGCAGAATGTTCAAATTCAGAGCGGGCAACGTGGCGATCATAATTGATATCGGGCTGCTGGCTCAGCTGGCGCACAATTTCCAGCATTCGCTGGCGCGGCGCGGTCAGGCGGGTTTCCAGAAGATCACAAATTACCAGCGCCCCGGCATTAATAAACGGATTACGCGGCTTGCCCTGTTCCAGCTCCAGCTGCACCAGGGAATTAAATGGCTGGCCTGATGGCTCTTTGCCCACCCGCTGCCAGATTTCACTGTCGTCATAGCGGGTCAGCGCCACGGTCAGCGATAGCGCTTTGGATATGGACTGAATCGAAAAGCGCGTCTCCGCATCGCCCGCCTGAAAGAGGGTGCCGTCACGCAGGCAAACGGCTATGGCGAGATTGTCGGCCGCGACATCGGCCAGCGCGGGGATATAGTCAGCGACTTTTCCCCGATGGACCAGCGGACGCACCTGATCCAGGACCTCCTGCAACAGAGCATTATTCAGTTCAGACACGCACTTTTCTCCCGTCGGTTTTCGCTGACCGGCAATGCGCTATGCATTTGCGCCCGGTCAGTCATCTGTTATGAGTCGCTGAGCCGCATTTTCAGCTGATGGGTTTTGATTGTGCTGCCAGCGGAGCCAATACCATCTGTAACAGGCTCAGCAGTGCCAGCACGCTGAAGGGCAGCGTCCAGTTACCGCTCTGTTCATGGAGCACGCCAAAAAACAGCGGGCCCAGGGCAGCCAGCGCATAGCCCACACATTGCGCCATGCCTGAAAGTTGTGAGGCCTGACGGTGATGTGTGGCGCGCAGATTAAACAGCGAGAGGCAGAGCACCAGCGAAGCCCCAGCGCCCAGTCCGGCCAGTGTCAGCCAGATCACCGCCCATTGCGGATTAAGCAGCAGTCCTGACATACCAAGGAAAATACCCGAGGAAGCAATGAATGCGGTGAGCCGGGCATCTTTTACCCGCTTCAGCGCAACCATGCAGCCCAGGTTAGCAACGATTGCAACTGCCTGATACCAGAACAGCAGCCAGCCAGCCTGCGCCTGAGTGAAGCCATTATCCTGAGCAAATACGGCAAACCAGTCGATTAGGGTATAAAACGCCAGCGATTGGAGTGCCATGAACAGGGCGATTTGCCAGCCACCAGCTGAGCGCCACACATGACGATGTGCACCCGATTCGTCAGCTGGCGCTAAAGTGGACTGCCGCTGACGTAAAAGCGGCAGCCAGGCGAGCAGCGCAACCAGTCCCGGCAGCGCCCAGACAACCAGTGAGAGTCGCCAGCCCGCCGTTGCGTACTGGCTCAGCGGTACCGCAATGCCGGACGCCAGGCTGGCGGTAATCGACATGGTGGCGGCGTACAGGCCAATGTATCTGGCGGTATGGGCGGTGAAATCGCGCTTAATCAGCGGTGGCAGCAGTACGTTGGCAGCGGCAATGCCTGCGCTCAGCAGCAGCGTTCCGCTCCATAACGCCGCTTCAGCGGGCAGCCAGCGCAACAGTGAACCGGCAGTAATCAGGCACAGTGCGCCCCACAAACTGCGTTCAAGCCCGACCCGATTTCCCAGCCAGGCAGCAGGGGGGGCGAGCAGGGCAAACAGCATCAGTGGAATAAAGTTAAACAGGCCTGCTTCGCTGGCACTGAGGCCAAAAGTCTGGCGAATATCCTGCAGCACCGGGCCGACGGCGGTAATCGGTGCCCGAAGATTCGCTGCGGTGAGCAGCAGGACGAACAAAAAAAAGCTGGCGCTGGAAAACGCAGCGAGGGGTTTAGCTTGCTGTTGTACAGGCATCATGGCAGGGATCATCACATGCAGCAGTGCTGCGGGGGCGTTGGTTGACGTTAACGCTTACGCATCAGAATTGATGTCTGGGCGCTACTTTACTGACCGGTCAGCGGCCTGTAAAGCCTTGTTATGTGATGAAATAGCGTAAATGCGATCTCGCCACAGCGATCGTTGTATAGCTGATTAGTGGAACTCGGGCTCAGGGAAGTGACCACAGTCGTTCTGGCTGGGATTAGAGCCGGGCTGGCAGGTCTGCTGCCGGGTTTCGGCCGCGGGAACCGGTTTTTCAGCGTGCCACGGGGCGCTACAGGCACTGAGAAGAGAAACCAGAATCATCACACTGACTACGCGCATATCCGCTCCTTATTAACCTTCATGAGTAAGGTCACGTCGGTGATCGGCGGTTGGCAGGTCAGGGACGTCTTACCTGAGTGTGGTCGCTAAGGGGATATTGTCAATTAAAACAGCGCAAACATTAGCGCCACAGGAAAACTCATCGGCCAGGTGGCACCCACCAGAAAGGCGCTCAGCAGTTTGATGCTCAGCTTATCTTTGGCAATGAAAAAGGTGATCAGCGTCGCGACCAGTGCAACAACGGCATAGAAAATTAGCATACCCTGGTACAGTGTCATTGATATCTCCGCAGCGTCATTATGGTTTTCGCTGCGCATGATGCGGAGTTTTGTGATCCAGATCAAGTGAATCAGGGTTTAGCATCTAAAGAAATTACCGGTCAATGCGGCTGATTTGCTCTCTGACTTCCATGAAGATAACGGGCGATTTCAGGCTGAAAACCGTGCCGGAAAATGCGGGTCGGACCTTTGCGGATGCCGCGATCCTGTCTGAACAACCCCTGGCGAATGATTGCTGACTGACCGTGGCCATGACGTAAAAAAGCCCGCGATGGTGGGCGGGCCTGATATTGAAGTGCATAACGACACAGCGTGCGCGTTTTAACTCTGACGATAGAGCGCCATCACCGCTTCCAGATCCGGCGTGCGTGGGTTGCCGCCGGTGCAGACGTCATCCAGTGCCGCCTGCGCCAGTGCAGGAATATCTGCCTCTTGCAAGCCGACCTCACGCAGCGAACGGGGAATGCCCACATCCCGGCAGAGCTGACGAACCGCAGCGACAGCCGCTTCCCGCGCCTGATCCAGCGTCAGCGTGTCGACCTGTTTCACACCCATGACGCGAGCGATATCGCGATATTTTTCGCCTGTTGACGGGGCATTCCACGCCATCACCTGTGGCAGCAGGATAGCGTTCGCCACGCCGTGCGGCACGTTATAAAAGGCACCCAGCGGATGCGCCATACCATGCACCAGACCAAGTCCGACATTGGAGAAGCCCATCCCGGCCACATACTGCCCCAGCGCCATCTGTTCAACAGCATCAATATTACCCGCCACCGATTCGCGCAGTGACTGGCTGATAATTTCAATGGCTTTGAGGTGCAGCATGTCAGTCAGGGGCCAGGCACCGCGCGTAATGTACCCTTCAATCGCGTGAGTTAATGCATCAATACCGGTGGCAGCTTTCAGCGAGGCGGGCATGCTCGCCATCATCTCCGCATCAATAATCGCTACTTTTGGAATGTCATGCGGATCGATGCAGACAAACTTGCGACGATTCTCTTCGTCGGTAATGACATAGTTAATGGTGACTTCTGCCGCGGTGCCTGCCGTGGTTGGAATGGCGATGATGGGCACGCACGGATGACGGGTTGGGCTGACGCCTTCCAGGCTGCGGACATCTTCGAATTCAGGGTTGTTGTTGATAATGCCGATCGCTTTGCTGGTGTCCTGCGGTGAGCCACCGCCGATGGCGATGAGGTAGTCAGCACCTGATTCCCTGAACACGGCAACGCCCTGCTGCACCACCCGGATAGTCGGATTCGGCACGACCTCATCGTAAACCGCCCAGGCAAGCTGATGTTGTTCCAGCAGGTCAGTGACCCGCTTCAGCGCACCTGCCGCAACCAGCGCTTTGTCAGTGACAATAAGCGCTTTACGCATCCCGCGACGCTGTACCTCTTCAGGCAAATGACGTAATGCGCCAGCACCAAACCAGGCGGTTTCATTCAGAATCATACGTTGGGTCATCAAAACATCCTCTGTTAACAAATGGTTTTCTACGATCCGTGATCCGCTGTGCAGGTTCTGCGCATAACCTCTCAGTTTCAGGTAAGGACATTTGATAAAAATCAATGAATTAGTAAAAAGTGATGCGCGCATTTCATTCAGACACGACTTTCGTCTGATGGGGTTGCGATGAGGGGCGGGGAATTATGCCCATCGTCCGTTGTGTGCAACACTTCTTTATCACAAACCCGTCCGCCCATGAGGAATGAAGACATGACCCGATTCGTAATGAATAAGAAGGATGATCTCGTCGACAGCGCGTTAGATGGCATGATTTACGCCAGTCCGTGGCGCAATCTGGTGCGGCTGCAGGTCGATCCCCACATTCGCATCGTGATGCGCAGAGACTGGAAAAAACAGCAGGTCGCACTGATCTCTGGTGGCGGTTCCGGCCATGAGCCTGCCCATGTCGGCTTCATCGGCAAAGGGATGCTGACGGCGGCCGTCTGTGGCGATGTGTTTGCCTCACCCAGCGTTGATGCGGTTTATAACGCCATCATCAACCTTACCGGGGACGCGGGATGTCTGCTGATTGTGAAAAACTACACCGGCGACCGACTCAACTTTGGGCTGGCGGCTGAAAAGGCCCGCAATGCAGGGTTCAGCGTCAATATGGTGATTGTCGGTGATGATGTGGCTTTACCGGATAATCCTCAGCCACGCGGCGTGGCAGGCACGTTGCTGGTGCATAAAGTGGCAGGCTTTGTCGCCGAGCGGGGTGATGATCTGGCGGCGGTAACCGAGGCCGCAGAGGCCGCCAGTCGAGCTATCGCCACCATGGGGGTCGCGCTTTCCAGCTGTCATCTGCCGGATGAACAGACCGGTCAGCGGGTGCCCGACGGCAGCGTGGAAATGGGGCTGGGGATTCACGGCGAGCCGGGCGTTGACGTCATGCCGACTCAGAACAGCCAGCAGATTGTGCAGCATCTGCTGGAGAAGGTGATGTCTGGTAAGGATCAGCCCTGCGCGCTGCTGGTGAATAACCTTGGCGGAATGTCGGCGCTGGAGATGAGTCTGGTTACACGCGATCTGATTGAGTCGCCGCTCAGCCGGGGAAGCCGTTATCTGATAGGTCCGGCACCGCTGATGACCGCGCTGGACATGAAAGGCTTTTCCGTCACCCGCATGACGCTGACGCCGCTGTTCGAAGCGGCTATCTGCGCCCCGGTCGAAGTAACCGGCTGGGTTCCGGCGGTTGAGATCACATCACTGGAGCCGGTTAACGCAGCCCGGGAGGCGACAGCGCATCCGGTGCAACCCTCCGAAAACCCGGCGGTCGCTGCCTTTGTGAACCGCATCTGTGAAACGCTGATCGCCAGTGAAAGCGAGCTGAATAAACTCGATGCGCAGGTGGGTGACGGGGATACCGGGTCGACCTTTGCTGCTGGTGCGCGTCAGATCCAGCGTGAATGCGCCGATAATCAGCTGCCGCTGAATGTTCTGCCTGACCTGCTCGCGGTAACGGGTGAGCGACTGGCCACGGTTATGGGTGGTTCCAGCGGCGTGTTGATGGCTATCTTCTTCACCGCCGCCGCACAGCACCTGTCGGAAGGAGACGACTTACCGATCGCTTTACAACAGGGTCTGGAAAAAATGAAGCAGTATGGCGGGGCTAAACCGGGCGATCGTACACTGATTGATGCGCTCCAGCCCGCGATTGAGGCGCTGGTGGCGGGCAAATCGCTGGCAGCCGCAGCAGATGCGGCGCAGCACGGCAGTGATGCAACCGCCAGCATGGGAAAAGCAAAGGCGGGCCGATCATCTTATCTCAACAGCGCGAACCTGAATGGCGTGCCCGATCCCGGTGCGGTTGCAGTCGCCAGCGTTTTTGCGGCATTAAAAACGCTTTAGATCAGTTACGGCGCTAAACGCGTCTGTAAAAAGGCCAGTAACTGGTGGTTTACTTCGCTGCGCTGACGGTGCTGCGGGTAAACCGCATTCAGGGAGAGCGGTGGCGGCTGGCAGCCGTCCAGCACCGTCACCAGTTCCCCCCTTTGCAGGGCTGACTCAACGATAAAAGCGGGTAGCAAGACCAGTCCGAGTCCCGCCAGGGCGGCATCACGCAGCACTTCGCCATTGTTACTTACCATGGGGCCCTGAACCGCCAGCCACTTCGCTTTGCCATTAACCTGCAGTTCCCAGCCATTCTGTCCTTCCCGTCCATAGCGCAGACAGGCGTGTTGCAATAACTCATCCGGATGTTGAGGCGTGCCAGCCCGTTTCAGGTAGTCAGGACTGCAGCAGATCACCCGCTTCAGTTCGCCCAGCGGGCGGGCAATCAGCGTGGAATCGGCCAGGGTGCCAATACGGATTGCCATATCGACGCCTTCGCCAATTACATCAACATAGCGATCCGCCAGCTCAATCTGAAACTGCAGTGCCGGATGATGACTCAGAAATTCCGCAATCAGCGGTGACAGGTGGCTCATGCCAAACGACATCGGCAGATTGATGCGGAAAGTGCCGCGCAGCGTATGCTGCTGCTCCGACACTGCCAGTTCGGCTTCCTGAATCTCATCCAGAATGCGCTGAGCATGTTGCGCAAACAGCAGACCCGCATCCGTCACTGACAGCTTGCGGGTGTTACGTATCAGCAGA
>Ga0154005_100755_pt1 | contig 10910 bp, 20 predicted proteins | sample TSFL089MetaG_FD_104698 | JGI IMG/M metagenome (GOLD analysis project Ga0154005, IMG submission 104698) | Attine ant fungus gardens microbial communities from Florida, USA - TSFL089 MetaG | ecosystem: Host-associated > Fungi > Mycelium > Unclassified | place: USA: Florida, Lake Talquin State...
ACGCAACAGCTACTCTCTGTATTCCCTGTTCATTTCCTACCAACTTTCTTTATCTCATCAGCCAACCTTGAGCCTGTTCTAAGCATTCTAAGGTGCTTGAGAGGTACTTCGGACATTGGTCTGACTGCTCTTGAGCATGTCTTCATCATTGATATCACTCCTCTCTGTTTCCAACTCTCCTGATTTCTCTCCTAAACCTTCCTCTACTCTTCCTTCTACTTCCTGTTCATATCTCTCAAATTCTTCTTCTTTCTATTCCTTCCCAATGGTGTTTGGTGTATCCTCGTCTTGTTCTTCTATATTTGGACTGTCGATCAGGACTAATGCACAACCTCTGATAGAGTTCCTATTATAAACCAGAGGTCAGTTATCTGGTGACGTCATTATCAAGGGAAATGCTTCTAAGGTCGAGTTCGCTCTTAAGAGCACTTCTAGAGAGGAGTCCATCTTATAGATATGATATGAGACCATTCAGAAAGTATTATGAGGTACTGATAGTAGTGATTGTGGCCACTACTCCGCTACTTGGATAGTGTTCTCAAGTATATGACTGGACTTCTAGTGGTTATGTCCAGAGAGCCAATTCTCTCTTGAGAGCTGTTTATTATGATTATTAGGTTCTGAATGTCACTTATATTGCCAAAATTAGTTGTCTGGTATGACAATAGAAACAAAAAAGGGGCATGACAAAATAGTGGAAGAAGTATTGAGACAACTAGAGGAGAACGACCTCTACATAAAACTGGAGATATGTGTATGGAAGGTTAGAGAGATAGGATTTTTGGGGGTGATAATGGGATCAGAAGAGTTCTGAATGGAGAAGAAAAAGGTAGAGGAGGTCACGAACTGGCCAACACCATAGTGTGTTAAGGATGTACAAAAGTTTTTGGGACTAGCGAACTACTACCAGTGATTTGTTAAAGACTTTGCCAAAATCACCAAGCCGCTACACCAGTTGGTTAGGAAGAATGAGAAGTGGAAATGGGGAAACGAGCAGAAAGAAACATTCACCAAACTCAAAGAGATTTTTATGACCAAACCAGTACTGGTGGTGCTAGATCTGGATAAAAAAATGAGAGTCAAGGTGGACGCATCAGACTATGCGACAGGAGGAGTATTATTGGTGAAAGAGGAGGATGGAAAATGGAGACTGGTGGCCTTTATCTCCAAATTGTTAAATGACACAGAAAGGAACTATGAAATTTACGATAAAGAGATGTTAGCAGTAATTAGATGCTTGGAAGTGTGGAGGCACTTCCTAAAAGGAGCAAGAACCAAGTTCAAAATTTGGACAGACCACAAGAACTTAGAATATTTCATGACAAACCAGAAGTTAAATAGACGACAAGCAAGATGGACATTATTCCTATTGAGATTCGACTTCATATTGAAGTATATTCTGGAAAGTAAAATGGGAAAGGCAAATGGACTCAGCAGGAGACCAGACTGGAAGAAGGGAGTAGAAAGGGACAATGAAGATAGAATGTTAGTAAAGAAAGAATAGCTAAGGAAAGCAAGAATAGAAGAAGTGCTGATCGAAGGGGTGGATCTATTAGAGAAAGTTATAAAATCAAAAGTACAAGACAACAAAGTTATAAAGATGGTAGAAGAAATAAAGCAGGCGAGAGTTAAGATGCTAAGAGATGAGGAGTGGAGAGAAGAGGATGGACTTATGTTGAAAGAAGAGAAAGTATATGTGCCAAAGGATGAAGAGTTGAGAGTAGAAATAATCCAGCTACACCATGACATGTCAGTAGAAGGACATGGGGGACAGTGAAAGACAGTGGAGTTGGTCACAAGAAATTTCTAGTGGCCAGGAGTAACAAAGGAGGTAAAGAGATATGTAAAAAGTTGCGATTCGTACCAACAAAATAAGAATAGGACAACAGCACCCACAGGGAAGCTTATGCCAAATGAAGTTCCTGAAAAACCTTGGATGCATATAATGGTAGATTTCATCACTAAGCTACTGCTAGCCCAAGGATATGATGCAATACTAGTAGTATACAACTGGCTGATAAAAATTGCATACTTTATACTAACAAATAGAAAAGACCTTGGCAGAAGGACTCACAAGATTTTTCAGGGATTATGTGTGGAAACTACATAGTTTGCCTGAAAGCATTATCTCAGATAGGAGAGCACAGTTTGCAGCAAACCTAATGAAGGAGCTGAACCAGATGTTGGGGATCAAGACAAAACTCTCAACAGTTTTTCACCCACAGACAGATGGACAGACAGAACAAGTCAACCAGGAACTAGAATAGTACCTAAGAATGTTCATTGACCACCAACAAGAGTAGTGGCCAGAATGGCTGGGAACTGCTGAATTTGTCTATAACAACAAGATGAACACCTCGACAAAAGTATTGCCCTTCAAAGCAAACAGTGGCAGAGATCCAAGAATGAGGTTTGAAATGAGAAAAACGAGAAAGTCAGAAGGAGCAAAAGAATTTGTGGAAAGAATGAAGAAAATGCAGGAGGAAGCCCAAGTGGTACTAAAGAAGACACAGGAAGAAATGAAGAAGCAAGTGAACAGGAAGAGAGGAGAAACAGAGGAATACCGAGAAGGGGACTTAGTACTACTAAGTACAAAAGATTTGAAATAGCAGATAAAAGGAAGACGAATGGAAAAGTTAACAGAAAGATTTGTAGGACCTTACAAAGTAAAAAGGGTCGTGTCAACCAACACAGTAGAGTTGGAGTTACCAAAGATGGTCCAAATTCACCCAGTAGTGAATATAAGCAGGATCAGGAGATATAGAGAGCAAGTTCTGGGACAGAAAAGGCAACTGGCCCTTTCAGTGATAATAGAAGGAAAAGAAGAATATGAAGTAGAAAAAGTGATAAACAAAAGGAGACAAACCTGAAGAATGCGAAGGAGGCAGTAGAAGAATATGAGAAGGAATATGGAAAAAAAGGAAGAAGAATGGAAAACAAACAAAAGGAAATGCCAGGAAGATTTATGACAAAACTGTTATATGGATGGAACAACAGAAAGTTCAACAGAGAGTATTTAAAGAAGTTGGAAAGAAATTAGAGAAAATGGAAAAGAGCCAAGTTCTTCTAGAGGAAGAACCTTAAAAAGGGGGGTAATTGTAATGAAATGACAGACGAGCTAAGGCATCCACAGCGGCGGATTATTTTATTTCTTTTTCATTTTCATTTATTATGTAATAGTTTGAAGTGTGTGGAACACTATGACTCAAAAGGAGTTCGCAGGATAATTTGAGTAGACAAATACTAGTAAATACTGATTTGTGTATAAATAGCTAGACCAATTAGCGAGAACTTTAACAAGTTCTCTTTGTCAACTCTGACTTAGAGTGTGGACTTAAGTTATCACAACTAACATTCACTACACTAGAACTCATTTATCACTACTAGCTCCTGACCTCCTCGGTTCCAAGCAATCTTACTCTTATAATCTTTCTCGGTGTGTAATCAACTCCGATCACTCCCAACTTCCTCATAGCTAGGCCACAGGCTTAAGTGGACTGACTGGGAAGTTTAGATCCCAGAGGTGGACGGTTAGGACCAAACTCAGGTACTAGCCCAGACCAGACCTTACAATTGAGTGGGCTCCATAGTATATTTGTACATTTTTTGTTGTACTAACTTTGTGCTACTGGTCCATTATGATCAGTCTATGCAGAAGAATAGTAGTCGCTCCTTAAGAGGCTACTTAGAGTAGGGATCTTCTCTGTGAAGTGATAGTCTATCCTAGTATTAGGGCAGTAGTCAGTACAGCAGTAGGCACCTGGCTAGATGAAGATCTTGCGTCCCAGCAGACATAAAAGTGAGATAGGTGAAGAACACAACAAGCCCCTCAAAAATATACACAAACTTTTTTTTACAACAACTCACCCCTCTAAAATACAATACACTATGTCTGTAGAGGTGTACAACCAACTCATGAGCAATATGCTCAACCAAAGGTGTGCCCTCGCCAAACTAAAGGCAGAACTAGAAGGCAGAGAAGGAAGGATTTGTAGAAGGTGTGGGAGGTTTGGGCATCTCGCCTGGAAGTGTAAAAGTGGAGAAGAACAGAGAAAGGAGAAGGTAGTGGCAAATAGATTTGAAGCTCTGGGAAGTTGGGTAATGCAGTGTGGGGTAAGGAAGTTGAGGAGACAGGAAATAGTAAAAGAGGCAGTAAGATGCTTTGGATGTGGGGAAGAGGGACATAAGAAGTAGGAGTGTCCAAAGAGGAAGGAAAGAAGAAGAAAGGAGGAAATGACACCTCTATGCAAGGTGTAGGAGAAAGTGAAGGAGCATAGTAGAGCAAGTGGGCTGCCCCCAAGGGGAGCGGCAATGTGTATGAAGGGGTGGACAATACCCAGAGAGGTTATGATGTTTGTGGAGTATAGAGAATGTAACTATAAGGGGACAAAGACAGAGGAGAATCGGGAACAGGGGTTCCTGGAGAAAGTGCAGTTGAGTAATATGTGGTGTGGAGGCTGCAAGGAGGTGTGGAATTGGAGAGATAAAGAAGCTGAGAGTGGAAGAGCAGAGAGGATAAAAGTGGAGAAAAGGATACAGTTATTTGGAAGAGAAGAAGAATGAGAAAGGAGAAATTTTCTGTCCACCTTATAGGACAGGAAGGAAAATCCTGTGGTGGAACTGGGGAGGGAAGGTAGAACGGTCAGTGCCTAGGGCTTAGAAGGGGAGGGCTGGAATTACTGATCCAGAGAAGAGACAGAGGGAAGTCAGAAGAACCTTGAGAGGTCTGCGAGAAGTGTGGATGCAAATAGGAGTGGAGAAAATTGACACTCATAAAGGAATATCAGTGAAAGCATTACTAGATAGTAGAGCTACAGGACTCTTCATGAGCAAGAAGTACACAGAAAGAGAAGACTTCAAATTAATAAAGCTTGAGAAGCCAATATTAATAAGAAATGTGGACAGTACTGGAAATAGTAGAAAAGCAATCCTGCATGAAGTAAAAGTAAATGTGTACTTCAAGGGACATGTAGAAAGAGTGAGAATGAATATGTGTGATCTAGAAAAGACAGAAGTGATATTGGGAATATCTTGGCTACAGGCACATAACCCAGAAATAGACTAGGAGAAAGGGGAGGTTAAAATGACAAGGTGTTCACCAATATATGGATGATATATGGAAAAGAAGGAAATGGGTCCAAAAATTAAGAGAAAAAGAAAAAGAAAGAAGGAAATCCAAGGAGATGAGATCAAAAGAATTAGTTGGATGGCAAATGAAAAAGAAGATTGGGGAAGAGAGAAGAAAATGGAACTGGACCACAAAAAGGTAGAAGCAATGGTGCCCCAAAAGTTCCATAAATGGCTAAAGGTATTTGGGAAGGTGGAGTCGGAGAGGATGCTAACAAGAAAGATATGGAATCATGCCATAGATCTCAAGAAGGAGTTTAAGACCAGTAAAGCATGGGTGTATCCACTCTCTAGAAATGAGAAGGAGGAGGTTCAGCAGTTCATTCAGGATTACCTAAGAAAAGGATACATAAGGCCTTCGAAGTTACCACAGACTTCTCCAGTTTTCTTTGTAGAAAAGAAAAATGAAGAAAAGCATATGGTCATGGACTATTGTAGACTCAACAAGTAAATAATGAAAAATAACTACCCATTACTATTGATTACCGACTTAGTAGACTCAATGGAAAACAAGAAACTGTTCACTAAGATGGATTTACAATGGGGCTATAACAATGTATGCATTAAGGAGGGTAATGAGTAGAAGGTGGCCTTCACTACACATGTGAGGTCATTTGAACCGGTAGTGATATTCTTTGGGATGACAAACTTGCCAGCAACGTTTCAGGGAATGATGAATAAGATCATGAGAGATCTTATTAATGAAGGAAAAGTAGCAGTCTTTGTAGATGATGTGCTGGTAGGCACAGATGATGAAGAAGGGCATGACAAAATTGTGGTGGAAGTACTAAAGAGGTTAGAAGAGAATGACCTGTATGTGAAACCAGAAAAGTGTTCATGGAAGACAAACAAAGTAAACTTTCTAGGAGTAGTGATAGGTCAAGGGAAAATTAAGATGGAGGAGGATAAAGTGGCAGGAGTGTTGAACTGGCCAATACCAAGAACAGTCAGGGACGTTAGAAAATTCTTGGAACTCGCCAATTATTATAGGTGGTTTATTAAGAACTTTGTGGCACTTGCAAAGCCCTTGAATATGTTGACAAGGAAGGATGAGAAGTAGAAGTGGGAGGAAGCCCAGCAAAAGGCATTCGAGCAACTAAAAGGGATCTTCACAACTAAACTATTGTTGGTAGCACCAGACTTAGACAAGGAATTTAGAGTCAAGGCAGATGCTTCCAATTTTGCAACAGAAGGTGTATTGTCTATTAAATGCAAAGACAACAAGTAGAGACTAGTAGTCTACATCTTAAAATCACTAAATGAGACTGAACGAAATTATGAGATTCATGACAAAGAGATATTGGCAGTGATTCAATGTCTAGAAGCCTGGAGGCACTTTTTGGAAGATGTAAAGGGGAAATTTGAAATTTGGTCAGACCATAAAAATCTAGAGTACTTTATGAGTAATCAGAAGTTAAATAGACGACAAGCTAGATGGGTACTCTATTTATCTAGATTTGACTTTGTTTTGAAACATGTACCTGGAAATAGAATGGGAAAGGCAGACAGATTGAGTAGAAGATCAGATTGGGAAATAGGAGTAGAGAAAGATAACGAAGAACAGATGTTGGTAAAAAGGGAATGGTTAGAGGCTCGAGCAGCAGAAGTGTCTGAAGTAGTAATAGATAGAGTAGATATTCTGGACAGAATAAGGAGAAGTGAAGCAAAAGATGATGAAGTTGTCAAGGTAGTGGAAGAGATGAAACAAGTAAGGGTTAAAGTCTTAAGAGATGAGGAGTGGCAAGAACATAAGGGGTTGATGCTAAAGGAAGGCAAGGTATACATACCTAAGAATGAGAAATTGAGAGCAGAAGTGATCAGGCTATATCATGATATGCTTGTAGGAGGACATGGAGGACAGTGGAAGACGACAGAGTTGGTGACAAGGAATTTTTGGTGGCCAGGAGTGAGTAAGGAAATAAAACAATATGTGGAAGGATGTGATGTGTGTCAGAGGAATAAAAATTGTACGCAAGTACCTGCTGGCAAGTTAATGCCAAATTCAATACCAGAGAAACTGTAGAGTCATATATCAGCCAATTTCATTACGAAATTACCATTGGCACAAGGATACAATTCGATTCTGGTAGTAGTAGATAAATTAACTAAAATGGCCCACTTTATATTTACTACAGAAAAGACAACAGCAAGAGGATTAGCGAGGTTGTTTAGAGATAATGTCTGGAAGTTGCATGGCTTACCAGAAAGTATTATTTCAGATAGAGGGCTGCAATTTGCAGCAGGAGTGATGAGGAAGTTGAATACAATGCTGGGGATTGACAGTAAATTGTCAATGGTATTCCACCTACAGACAGATGAACAAACTGAAAGGATGAATCAAGAATTAAAGCAATATTTACAAATTTTCATTGATCATTGTCAGGAACAGTGGCCGGAATGGTTGGGAACTGCAGAGTTTGTCTACAACAATAAGATGCAGACAAGTACAAAAGTATTGCCCTTTATAGCAAATAGTAGACGAGACCCTTGTATGGGATTTGAACTTAGGAAAAAGAGGAAGTTTGAGGAGGCAAACAAGTTTGTGAAAAGGAAGCAAAAGCAGCACTGGGGAAGGTGCAGGAGGACATGAAGAAATATACAGATAGGCATAGAGGAGAGACAAAAGAATATTGTGTAGGAGACCTTGTACTACTCAGTACAAAGGATCTCAAGTATCAAATGACAGGGAGGAGAATGGAAAAGCTTATGGAGAGGTTTGTCGGGTCTTATAAGGTTAAATCAATAGTATCGACAAATGCAATAGAATTAGAACTACCGAGTACAGTAAAGATACACCCAGTAGTCAATGTAAGTAGAGTATGCAGGTACACAGGACAAGTGGAAGGGCAAAAGAAAGAAAAACCACAACTGGTAATAATTGAAGGAGAGAAAGAGTAGGAAGTAGAAAAGATAATGAATAAGAGACGAGTATGAGGAAGAGACAAATACCTAGTACGGTGGAAAGGGTGCACAGCAGAAGAAGACACTTGGGAGAGTAAGGAAAATCTCACGAATGCAAGCGATTTAGTGAAAGAGTTTGAGAAAGAATATGAAAGGGAAGAAAAAGAAGAAACACGGCGGCAGGAGAGGGAGGAAGAGAAAAACATGTTCAACAGAGAATTGCCGGGGAAGTATATGGCAAAACTATTGTATGGGTGGGGGGAGAAGAAATACAAGCAGGAGTATTGGAAGAGGTTAGAAGAAAATTGGCAGCGATGGAAGAGGAATCCATTCGCTAAAGTAAGCCATAATTTATTCTTACAGATAAAACAACAAGAAGAAGATGAGATGGAGAACATTGGGGATTGGGACAGCGAGTTGTAAAATCCTTGAGAACGAAGAAGCTTGAGAGGGGGGTGGTATAATGAAACGACAGGTGAGCTAGGGCATCCGCAATGGTGGATTATTTTATTTCTTTTTCATTTTCATTTATTATGTAATAGTTTGAAGTATGTGGGACACTATGACTCAAAAGGAGTCTGCAGGATAATTCAAGTAGACAAATACTAGTAAATACTGATTTGCATATAAGTAGCTAGATCAATTAGCGAGGACTCTAACAAGTTCTCATTGTCAACTCTGACTTAGAGTGTGGACTTAAGTTATCATAACTAACGTTCACTACATTATCTCTAAGATCGATTGTATGATCCTATACTTTTCTAACCAGCATTCTCTTAGACTCCACCTTCCCGAACATCTTCAACCACTTATGGAACCTTTTAGGCACTATTTTCTTCACCTTCCTATGATTTGCTTCTATTTTCTCTTCTCTTCCCTAATCTTCCTTTTCATTTACTGCCTATCTAACAATCTTTTTTTTATCTTTCCTCAACTCCTTTCTTCCCTTTATCTTTACTACCTTGTTACACAGTGGTGGGCATTTCGTCATTCTCACTTCTCCATTTTTCCAATCTATTTCTGGATTATGGACCACTAACCAAGGTATGTCCAGAATCACATTAGTTTTTCCCAATGTCACAAACTTCATTTGGCCATAACTCCACAGATACTTGCCCAATGTCCATGGTCTAAAATGCGTCTGAAAGCCCTTAAGAACACCTTTTGAATGATGCCCAAAACGTGTCAAAGCAATTAGTACTCATTGAGATATCAGTTAATCAGTGCCAAACACTGATTTGGCAGATATCTCGGGAACTGCCAAACGTGGATGTTTGCTTCCATATGCACATGGAAGCTCTCTTCAATATGCTTTTGACGACCATAAATAAACCTTAGGATGATAAGATCCTGTAAAGATACAAGGACCTCAAGGTTTGGCATGACACTAATTTATTACCTATAGATACACATTAATCCTTGAACATAAACAAGAACTGCTCCTTTTATGGTTAAGTTATTGCTATTCTAGACACAAAAGGACTGCCATATGTAGAACAATAGACAATAGATATATAATGCTCTGTCCAGGTGTACAGACCATCTCATTTATGTATATAAGGCTTCCTAGTCTAAGGATTAGACCTCAGACTTAACAACATCTTTTTTTGCTTACTCTAAATCGCTTTCAAACACTCTTGAGAACTTCTAAAGCTCAAATCCAATTACAAATCAGTAAGTGACCTTTTATGATAACACTGTAGCACTACTGTCCAAGGTACTAGTCTAGTAGGCTGGCTCACTGTCGATACAGCAGTCCTATCTAGATCTCACATTGTCCTTGTGCAAGCTTGCTCTCAACTAACCATACAGTTGGCAACTTACTCTGAAAACACATAGCGAGTGGTTCAGCTCTTAGTCCAAGCAAATGCCCAAGTCCTCCTTTAGAATGGGTATCCCTTGAGGGAAGTTTTATAAAGTTTTATAAAAGAGAAAGAGAGAAAAAGAGCTCTTAATCACTCAAGTCGAGTTTCAGCTCTAAAGCAATAAAGGACAAAGATGAGGGTTCTTCTTCTTACACCTCTCTATGCTACTAGAGTATTATATTAGTATTACAAAGCCCAGAATGCAACAAACAAGATAAGAAAGAAATCCTTCTGATTACTCAAAAAGGCAGGTAGAATAAGTCGAGTTTGTATCCAATCATATAATAGCTGTTCTCCGTATTCCCTGTCCATTTTCTACCAACTTTCTTTATCTTATCAGCCAACCTTGAGCCTGTTCTAAGTGTTCTAGGGTGCTTGAGAGGTACTTTGGACATTGGTCTGACTGCTCTTGAGCATGTCTTTATCGTTAATATTACTTCTCTCTGCTTTCAACTCTCCTAATTCCTCTCTTATTTTTCTCTACTTTTTCTCCTATCTCCCATTCACATCTCTTAGGTTTTTCTTCTTTCTATCCCTTCCCAATGACTTTTGGTGTATCCTCATCTTGTTCTTCTATATTTGGATTGCTAATCAGGACTGATGTGTAGCTTCTGATGATGTTCCTATTATAAACCAGGGGTCAGTTATCGGGTGATGTCATTATCAAGGGAAATGCTTCTAAGGTTGAGTTCATTCTCAAAAGCACTTTTAGGGGGGAGTCCATCTTATAAATATGATATGAGACTATCCAGAAAGTGTTATGAGGTACTGATAGTGGTGATTGCGGCCACTACTCCGCTACTCAGATAGCATTCTTGAGTACACAACCGGACTTCTAGTGGTTATGTCTGGGAAGCCAATTCTCTCTTGAGAGCTGTTTATTATGATTATTAGGTTATCACAAATAGTTACTTACTAGTTTGTGATTTGCAAGAGTGGTCTTCAAAAGGCTCAAAAATGCGAAGTAGTTTAGCAACAAAAGATGTTGTTAAGTCTGAGGTCTAATCCTCAGACTAT
>Ga0154005_100756_pt1 | contig 10904 bp, 12 predicted proteins | sample TSFL089MetaG_FD_104698 | JGI IMG/M metagenome (GOLD analysis project Ga0154005, IMG submission 104698) | Attine ant fungus gardens microbial communities from Florida, USA - TSFL089 MetaG | ecosystem: Host-associated > Fungi > Mycelium > Unclassified | place: USA: Florida, Lake Talquin State...
GAGAAAAGAAGAAGAAGAACTCCCATCTTTGCCCTTTGTTGCTTTAGAGCTGAAACTCGACTTGAGTGATTAAGAGCTCTTTTTCTCTTTTTCTTTTTTTATAAAACTTCCCTCAAGGGATACCCACTCTAAAGGAGGACTTGGGCATTTGCTTGGACTAGGAGCTGAACCACTTGCTATGTGTTTTCAGAATAAGTTGCCAACTGTATGGTCAGTTGAGAGCAAGCTTGCATGAGGGCAACATGAGATCTAGGTAGGACTGCTGTATTGATGGTGAGCCAGCCTACTAGACTAGTACCTTGGACAGTAGTGCTACAGTGTGCAAGAAACACATACCTTTGAGATCTGACCAGTGAGAGTACTCTCGAGTGGAAACTAAAAACATTTCTTTCATTCTAGTGTCTAATAACAAGTGTCTACTATTTCGTGAGCCCCTCCCTTTTATATTTGATTACCTCCCCAGTACCTACTCGATTGCACACAATTGTGGAATAACTTGGAGATTTTGATTCTTTGACTTAGTAGTACCCACTTTTGTAAGAACAGTAAAGCACATTTATATTCTTATTTGAAACCCCATTTTCCCCCTTACACACCAAAGCTTAAATTACCTTTACTACCACTCCCATCACCGCCACTTTAATTATCTTTACTACTAACCACTCCTTCTTTACTAGTGTCTACTCCTCATTATCCTTCTCCACTCCAACTTCCCAGTCTGGCCTCCTACTCAATCCATCTGCCTTACCCATTTTACATCCTGAAATGTGTTTTAATACAAAGTCAAACCTGGACAGGTATAGAGTCCATTGCGCTTGCCTGTGATTTAACTTTTGGTTGCTTATGAAATACTCCAGGTTTTTATGGTCTGTCCATACTTTGAATTTACTCCTTGCTTCTTCTAGGAAGTGTCTCCACACCTCCAGACATCATATTACAGCCAGCATCTCTTTATCATATATCTCATAATTTCTTTCAGTTTCGTTTAACAATTTAGAGATATATGTGACTGGTCTCCATTTACTGTCTTTGTATTTAATGGACAGTACTTCTCCTGTTGCAAAGTTAGAGGCATCAGCCTCCACTCTGAATTCCTTGTCTAAATCCAGTGCAACTAGTAAGGGCCTACTCATAAAGACCTGTTTGAGCTATTCAAATACCGTCTGTTACTCCATTCCCCAGTTCCACTTTTCCTTCTTTTTTGTCAGATTGTTCAAGGGTTGAGCTATTTTTGTGAAATCTTTCACAAATTGCCTATAGTAATTCACAAGCCCTAGGAACTTTCTAACATCCTGGACTATGTTTGGCACTGGCCAATTCAATACCCCTGCCACTTTATCTTCCTCTATCTCGATTTTCCCCTGACCCATTACTACTCCCAGAAAGTTTACTTTCTGTACCCTCCATGCACATTTCTCTGGTTTCACATATAGGTCATTTTCCTCTATCCTCTTCAGTACTTCCTTCACAAGTTCATCATGTCCCTCTTCTGTTTTGGTTTCTATCAACACATCATTCATAAATGCTGCCACCTTTCCTTCATTAATCATATCTCTTAGGATTTCATTCATCATGCTTTGGAACATGGCTGGTGAATTATTCATCCCAAAAAACATCACCACTGGTTCATATGACCCCATATGTATAGTGAAGGCTGCCTTCCACTCGTCTTCCTTTTTTATCCTCACATTGTTATATCCCCATCGTAAGTTCATTTTGGTGAACACTCTCTTGTTACCCATACTATCTACTAGGTCTGTAATTAATGGTAGCAGGTAGTTGTTCTTTACTGTTTGCTTGTTAAGCCTATGATAGTCCATAACCATGCATTTTCCCCCATCTTTCTTTTCTACAAAGAATACTGGAGAGGTTTGAGGCAATTTAGAAGGTCTAATATATCCTTTCTTCAAGTGCTCATCAACAAACTTCTGTACCTCCTCTTTTTTGTTTCTAGAGAGAGGATACACTCTTGCTTTGCTTGCTTTGAAGTCGTCTTTGAGATCAATTGCATGATCCCACACCTTCCTAACTGGCATCCTTTTGGACTCCACCTTCCCAAATACTTTCAACCACTTATGGAACCTCTTAGGTACCATCTCTTCTACCTTTCTATGGTCTGCTTCCATTTTTTCTTCTCTTTCCCAATCCTCTTTCTCATCTATTGCCCATCTAACGATTTTCTTTTTATCCTCTCTTATCTCTTTCTGCCTCTCTATTCTTACTGCTTTTCCACACAGTGGTGGACATCTCGTCATTCTCACTTCTCCCTTTTCCCAGTCTATCTCTGGATTATGAGCCACCAACCATGGTATACCCAAAATTACATCTGTCTTTCCTAACTCACAAACATTCATCCATACTCTCTCTACATGTCCCTTGTAGAACATGTTTACTTCCACCTCATGAGTAATTGCACCTCCACTATTACCGGTGCCATCCACATTTCTTACTTGTAAAGGTCGATCTAACTTAATCAACCTATATCCTCCCTTCTGAGCTAAACTTTTGCTTATAAACATCTCCATTGCTCCACTATCCAACAGTGCTTTCACTGTCCTTTCCTCATGGGTATCTATCCTTTCAATACCCATGTTCATCCACACTTCTCTTAGAGGCTTGAATGTTTACCTCACTTCTCTCGCCTTCTCTTTCTACACTGCCTTTTGATTGATAGTTCCTGCCACTCTTTTCAGATCAGTGATTCCAGCTCTCCTCTTCTGGGCCCTAGGCACTGTCCGTTCTAACTTTCCATCCCAATTCCACCATGGCACTTTCTTTTCTGTTCTACAGGGTAGACAGAATACCTCCCCTTTCTTATTCTTTTCTACCTTTCCTCCTACTACCACATCTTTGTCTCTACACATATTGCACTTCACCCTTTCTGCTCTTCTACTTTTGGCCTCTTCCTCTCTCCAATTCCACACTTCTTTGCAATTTCCACACCACATGTTACACAAGTGCTCCTTACTCAAAAAGCCCTGTCCTCTATTCTCTTATGTCTTCGTTCCTTTATAGTCACATCCTCTACACTCTACAAAGATTACTACTTCTCTGGGTGTTGTCCACCCCTCCATACACATCACTGCTCCCCTTGGAGGTAACCCTCTTGCTCCACTGTGCTCCTTCACTTTCTCCCACACTTTTTGTGGTGGAGTCACTTCCTCTCTCTTTCTTTTTTCATCTTTGGATACTCCCACTTCTTGTGTCTCTTTTCCCCACATCCAAAAAATTTACCTCTTCTCTTACTATTTCTTGCCTCTTGACCTCCTTTACTCCACACTGCATCACTCAGCTCCTCAATACTTTGAACCTATTTTCTATCATGGTTTTCTTCTTCTGCTCCTCTCCACTTCTATATTTCTGGGTGAGATGCCCGAACCTCCCATACTTTCTACATATCCTTCTCTCTCTGCCTTCTAGTTCTGTCCTTAATTTGGCAAGGGCATGCCTTTCGTTGAGCATAGTGCTCATAAGTTGATTGTATTGGTCCAGAGACATTGTATTATGTTCTGGATAGGTTATTGTTGTGTAAAAAAAAGAATTGTATTTGTTAAGGGTGTGTCATCTTTTTCAAAGGGCTCACAGTACATCTGCTAGGGTGCACAAGTCTTCTCCCAGCCAGGTGCCTACTGCCTTACTAATTACAGCCCTAATGATACTGTGGCTATCACTCCAAGGAGGAGATCCCTACTCTAATCACCTTCTTAAGAATTCAGTGATATTCCTCTGCATAGACTAATCACAATGGACCAGTAGCATGAGGTATATAAAGTAAAGAATGTACAAGTATACTAGAGAGCATCACTCAATTATGGGATCAGGTCTCAGACATAATACCTGAGTTTGGTACTGCACTTCCACCATTAGTCTCTAACTGACTAACAAGTCCCCTTAAGCTTGGGGCCTAGCTATGTCATAGTGGTTGTCGATTGTGATGATCAATGTACCAAGGACAATGAGAGTGAGTTTGACAAGGATCAAGGCAATCAGTGTCTGGATGTGAAAATGAGTTCTAGTGTAATGATTGAAGTCTCAGTTGGGGTAACCTTAACCTTATTTGCACTCTAAGTCAGAGTTGACAAAGAGAACTTGTTAGAGTCCTCGCTAGTTTTTGTACACTAATACACATTTGACTATTTGTCCTTATTTACTGATCCGAAGGTATTGCATAATTAAAGAAAAAAGAAAAGAAAAAGAAAATAAATATTGACTTAGAGGGAATTGGGCAATTCATGACACTATGAAATGAAATGTTAGCAGTGATAAGGTGTTTGGAAGCCTGGAGACACTTCCTAGAGGGTGCAAAGGAAAAGTTTGAGATTTGGTTAGACCATAAAAATCTAGAATACTTTATGAGTAACCAAAAGTTAAATAGACAACAAGCAAGATGTGCACTTTACTTATCTAGATTCAACTTCATTTTGAAACATGTGCCAGGAGGAAAAATGGGGAAGACAGATGGATTAAGTAGGAGACCAGATTGGGAGGTAGGAGTAGAGAAAGACAATGAGGAGTAGATGTTGGTAAAAAGGGAATGGCTAGAAGTTAGAGCAACAGAAGTATCAGAAGTAGTGATTGAAGGAGTGGATATCTTGAACAAAATAAGAAAAAGTAGGGTAAAAGATGATGAAGTCATCAAAGCAGTAGAAGAGATGAAGAAAATAGGAGTTAAAATGTTGAGAGACAAAGAATGAAGAGAACATGAAGGACTAATGCTCAAGGAAGGAAAGGTATACATGCCTAAGGATGGGTTGCTGAGAGCAGAGATAATCAGGCTACACTATGACACACCTATAGAAGAACATGGGAGACAGTGGAAGACAATAGAGTTAGTAACCAGAAATTTCTGGTGGCCAGGAGTGAATCGAGAAGTGAAGCAATATGTAGAGAGCTGTGATGTGTGCAAATGCAATAAGAACTGGACACAAGCACCTGTTAGCAAACTAATGCCAAATTTGATTCTAGAGAAGCTATAGAGTTATATATCAGCAGATTTAATCACCAAGCTGCCTTAAGCTCAGGAATATGATGCAATCTTAGTGGTTGTTGATAGGTTAACAAAAATAGCACATTTCATTCTAACTACAGAGAAGACAACAGCAGGAAGACTGGCACAATTATTTAGGGATAATGTCTGGAAGTTATATAGCTTGCCAGAAAGCATAATCTTAGATAGAGGGCCATAATTCACAGCAGAAGTAATGAGTGAGCTTAATTCTATGTTGGGGATTGATAGTGTAAGGAATGGTTACCCAAGTAACTCAGGTAGGTGGCTCCCAACTCTAAGTCAGAGAAGACAATGAGAACTCATTAAAGCTCTTGCTAATTGGTTCAGCTACTTGTACATGAATGTGTGTTTACAAGTATTTGCCTAACTACTTTTATCCCATGCATCCCTTTTGAGTCTCAATGTCCTGTGCACATTCAATATTACATAAGAAAAGAAAAAGAAAAAGAAATAAAATAATCCACCACTATAGATCATTTAGCTTGTCTGCCATTTTATAACAGATAGCAAGTTGTTGACAGCATTCCACCTACAGATAGATGGCTAGACAGAAAGGATGAACCAAGAGTTAGAATAGTATCTCCACATGTTCATTGATCATCAACAAGAGCAATGGCCCAAGTGGTTAGAAATGGCAGAGTTTGCATACAATAATAAAACACATACAGAAACTAAAATGTCACCTTTTCAAGCAAACCAAGAACAAAATCCTAGGATGGGGTTCAAAATGAGAAAGAAGAGGAAGTACAAAGGAGCCAAGTGTTATGAAACAGCAGACGAGCTAGGGGATCCACAGTGACAGATTATTTTATTTCTTTTTCTTTTTCATTTATTATGTAATTATATAAAGTGCACGGGACATTATGACTCAAAAGGAGTCCACGAGATAATTCAAGTAGACAAATACAAGTAAACACAAATTTGTGTATAAATAACTAGGTCAATTAGCGAGGACTCTAACAAGTTCTCTTTGTTAACTCTGATAAAGAGTGTGCACCTAAGTTAACCCTAACTTGAGTTTACTACATCAAGAGATTCACAGAAAGAATGAGGAATGTATAGGAAGAAGCTAAGGCAGCACTACAGAAAATGCAGGAAGATATAAAGCAGTATGCAGATAGAGAGAGAGGAGAAGTGGAAGAATATAGAGTGGGTGATTTAGTGCTACTCAGTACTCAAGACTTAAAGTACCAGATGACTGGGAGATATACAGAGAAATTCACAGAATGCTTTGTAGGACCTTACAAAGTAAAGGCAATCATCTCTAGTAATGCAATAGAATTGGAATTGCCAAGTACAGTTACAATACATCTAGTAGTCAATATCAGTAGAGTATAAAGGTACAAGTTGCAGGTGGAGGGGCAAAGAAAAGAAACACCACAACCAGTGGTAATTGAAGGAGAAGAGGAATGGGAGGTAGAGAAAATTATGAATAAAAGGAAAATACAAGGAAGGGACAAGTATTTGGTATGATAAAAAGGATGTACAGCAAAAGAAGATACTTGGGAGAGCAAGGAGAACCTGAAGAATACAATGGAGTTGGTAGAAGAATTCAAAAACAAATATAACAGAGATGAAGAAGAAGTGAGATAACAAGAAACAAAAGAAGACAAGAAAACATTTAGTAGAGAATTACTAGGAAGATATATGGCAAAACTACTATACAGATAGGGAAATAAAAAGTACAATAGAGAGTACTAGAAGTGAATGGAGGAAAACTGGAGATAGTGTAAAAGAAATCTATTCTCAAGATATAATAGGAACCTGTTCCTGAAAAGAATAGAGGAAGAAAAGAACAAGTATAAGGGGGGAGTAGTAGAAGAGTAGAATGAAGAAGAGAACAAGGAAGATTGGCAAAGAGTCAAAGAAGATAGAAAGTACCTAGAAGGATTAGAAGATGAAGGAGGGGAAATGGATGACCTAAGAGACTGCAATGACAAGCAAGTCAAGATGACCGTCTTATCACACTCAATGTTTATGAGAGAACAAAGAGAACTTGATGGAGTTCCTCTGTAAATTGCTCTATCTACTTATACACAAATATTATTTGTTTATATGTATGCTTAAGTAATTTCCCACAATCCTTCCAGAAGGTTCCATCATATAACCTCTATCTTATCTTATCTTATCTCTTATTCTATTTTTAGCATCCTTTATCTAATCCATTGGAGAAGAGTTCCTGTTCTTCCTATCTCTCTAGTCATACAATCTTTGGACTGGGCCAGTTTATAACAGAGACCTATATAACAAGCTGTGAAAAGTCCTTGGGACAAAGACCCTTAAGAAGGGGATGGTGTCATGAACCACTCAATTTCTTTAAGTCAATATTTATTTATTTTTTTCTTTTGAATTATGTAATATCATTGGATCAGTAAATAAGGACAAATAATTGTGCTTGTATAAGTAGTGTACACCAAATAACAGGAACTCTAACAAGTTCTCTTTGTCAACTCTGACTTAGAGTGGAGTTAAGCCTGAGGTTACTCAACCAAAGTCCAAACTCTTACATCAATGTTGACAACCAGGCTGCAATCAAATTCACAGAAAACTCACAGTTTCATGCTTGATCAAAGCATATTGACATCTGCCACTACTTCATCAAAGAGCATATCACTTCTAACAAAGTTTCAGTACAATACTGTACAACTGATGATAACATTGCTGATATTTTTACCAAGGCACTCCCAAAGACAAAGCATGAACACTTCACCAAACTTCTTGGCATGACTCAAGTCACCTAGATCCTTGTTGAGAGGAAGTGTTGTGATAATATTAGATTACAACTTTGGATCTATACTATCAGTCTCATAAATGTACTCATTCTGAATCTACTACATAGCCTATCAGTACTCTACAACCTCCAATGTACTCCTCATGGACTATAAAGGCTTGGATGAGCCATATCTCAATAATAATATAGCTTCACATCACAAAATGACTGAGGGAAGGGGAGGTATAGATAAGATACAGAGTATAGACAATATAATAGAGTCTCACTCTAGAATATCTCTGGGCTTACCTACCAGAGTTCCCCTTACAGAGAGGGGTTAGCTCTGAACTTGAGGTGTATCAGGTATTTCCCATAAAAGTCATATTCTCTTTTGTGTGAAACTGTTACATTTCCTCTACAATATGCAGAAAATGGGGGACATAGACAACTCAACAACCCATAGTGATGCCGTTATATGGTCCACTATGGTCAGCAATGTTACCTTCAAAAATGTTTGGAACATCTCCAGTTGAGCAATCGGTGCTAGTATTATCCTGACCATCACAGGCAAACCATAAGTTGTTTTCTGAGATATGAACCTCACCACCGGATCCAGCGTAGCCCAAGAAACGACCTAATAAAGGATATCACAAAAATGTTTTAAAGGGAGTGCATGACCCTCATACCTGGAACGATGGGAATGGGATCTTTTTTGTTCGTGATATGCGTGAAATCGAGATTAGAGTCAGCATAGTTAGCGAGATCTTGGTTGCCGACCTAAATATAATCGGTACTGAATCTAGGGATGTAAAATAAAGCAGACCCTTGGGCATCCGAAACCAATTACTCGGAATCTTACCCCACTTATGTGAAGTGGGAGGTATATGCCATCAATCATTGCAATTGAACAACCCAGGGAATGACCGACAATGGTCACCTTGCCCGCGCTATGCTGCGAGATAGCGGTCTGCACAGCCGAAAGAATCTGGAGTGCAGTCCTACATGATTTCATAAACTCCAGGTAGTCAGGACGAGACGCGCTCACTTTGCCTGTTCATCTGCAAAGCCACTATGGGCTTTTATGGATGAGGGAATTCCAGGGAAAAGAGAACTATCGAGTGATTCAAAGGGAATGTTCGCATCAGTGAGGTCAGCCAGACTGAAAATCTGATTCAGTAGTCTATTTTAGTCTAGATATCGCGAGAACTGACATTTCGGAGGTATCGGTTCCTTGATGCGCAACGATGACAGAGCTCTGCGACGGCGAATATCCAACGTACCCTGAGTAATATCTCAATAGAGGATCGAAGTGACCATTAGTAAAATTCACAAAATTGGACAGCCGATCCGTCTCCCCCTGAAGCGACTGGGATAAAATCAGGATTTGCTTGACAATTTTCTGGTTGAATTAAGTGAGAAAGACGTAGGTGCAGGTAACCATCAACGAGATCTTACCTCCACAGTTCCAGTCGGCCGTAACATTAGGATCGCAATACGCTGTGCTCGCAAAGTTAGTGAAAGGCGTAAATTGATTGATTTGAGCAGTATTCAATGCGGTAACTGCTTGACGCTTCATATGAACCAATGGACTAGCTTTGGCGGCGAGAAATGCCAGGAAGGAGGCAAAGAACACACGAGAAGTCAGCATGTGGCTCTCAGCAGAGGTTAGATGATTTGTGAGTAGGCTCTGAAGACTTTGCACATGTCGTTCTGTGTACTAATATATAATTGACCAAAGTGAGAAGGTCCCAGACAGGTAGCACCTGACATATCCACTCAAAGAAGTCTGTTCAAATCTTATTCTATGCTCATTATGGATATATTCAGACATCGATTTGTGCAGTCAGCTTCTATTCACATGCCACGCTGTCAAATGAAATGTCTTCCATCAGATATACAGGTCAAGTGAGCATAACCAAAGCACGAGAAACTCAAGAATACGGTCGGTACAAAGGTGTCCCTCATTCATTCTTATATAACAATCGATGTCTAGCTAAAGATGGTAAGAGGAAACTATGTTGCAGAATTTCTGAGAACTGACAATAGTGGAAAAGAGTTCAGGAGATTAGAAACAGACACAAGTCGGTCGAGAAATGATGAAGTGGTTGACACGGGTATGACATGAATCGGTTGCCAACAATGGGTGACTTCCCGTAGGCAGTCTAGGGAGATCTGTGTACATAGATTTCCCTAGAATGCTCCATGCCGAGATGCCGAGCACAAATTTCAAATTTGGGGGTCTGTGATCTGGCAGTCTAAAGGCCTTGTCAGACTTCCCTAGATAGTTTCCAGTCTTTTATGGATAGTCAGATGAAATTTACATTTTTCTGGATCATCAATTTATTACACAGTGCTTGTTTGCAGTCTGTGGTAGAGAGAGAGATCTACTTAAATAGATGTCTACCTATCAATACTAAAAGAAGAAATGGAAAGTTTTGTAGGATATAGGGTTCTAGTTGTGTATGACTATGTTATGTTGTTAATAAAACAGAAGGCTCTGGGGTTTTGTTTTAAGAAGTACATAATTTCACTGAGGACATTGTTTTATAAAGAGACCAGCAACCATAGTGCAGTAGTATACATCATTATACCACTCACCTAGGCTACATGTGAATTTGCAACAGGATCAAAGAACCTATAACCTGCCAACTGCAGAAGAGATTGCAGTTATTATTCCAGAGGAAGGAATACATTATGCAATGGATAATAGAGATGTAGTTTTGCAAGCAAGAGGAGGACAACTTCAAAGAATCAGCCAGAATAGTCCTTCATATGCTACTCTTCATTATGTTCTTTTGTTTTCCAAGGGTAAAAATGGCTGACATCCAAGAATTCCAATCTGTGGTACCCAACTAAGAGAACAAGAAGAGAATGGAAGATAGAGATAGAGAGGAACAGACTCACTAGATGGTTTCTGATAGATGCTACTGTGCCTATCATCTTCATATCAGAGATGGTCCTCAGCCACCTCTCTTTTATGGTAGAAAGTTGTTCCAGCAATTAACTATGAGCAGAGGAGATTAAACTGGACTAGGACATATCAACATACTCTTAGATCTAAGCTCTACCAGGAACTACAGGATGCTGCTGTACATAATAAACATGATGGAGAAAATGTTAGACCTTTGGGTATTATGATTTGCTCTGATGCTTATTCTTTTCTTTATTAAATTAATTAATCAACAA
>Ga0154005_100757_pt1 | contig 10901 bp, 19 predicted proteins | sample TSFL089MetaG_FD_104698 | JGI IMG/M metagenome (GOLD analysis project Ga0154005, IMG submission 104698) | Attine ant fungus gardens microbial communities from Florida, USA - TSFL089 MetaG | ecosystem: Host-associated > Fungi > Mycelium > Unclassified | place: USA: Florida, Lake Talquin State...
TACTAGTTTGTGATTTGCAAGAGTGGTCTTCAAAAGGCTCAAAAATGTGAAGTAGTTTAGCAACAAAAGATGTTGTTAAGTCTGAGGTCTAATCCTCAGACTATGAAGCCTTATATACAGGAATAGATGGTCTGTGCACCTGGGCAGAGCATCACATGTTCTACTGCCTATTGTTCTACATATGGCAGTCCTTTTGTGTCCAAAATAGCAATAACTTAACCATAAAAGGGGCTGTCCTTGTTTGTGTTCAAGGATTGATGTGCATCTATGGGTAATAGATCAGTGTCATGCCAAACCTTGAGGTTCTTGTATCTCCACAGGATCTTATTGCCCTAAGGTCTATTTATGGTTGTCAGAAGAGTATTGAAGAGAGCTTTCATGTGCATGTGGAAGTGAACGTCCGCGTTTGGTGGTTCCCGAGATATCTGCCAATCAGTGTCCAGCACTGATTAACTGATATCTTGATGAGTACTGATTGCTTTGACACATTTTGGGCATCGTCCGAAAGGTCTTTATAAGGGCTTTTAGACGCATCTTAGACCGTGGGAATCGTGCCAGTATCCGTGGAGTTATGGCCAAATGAAGTTTGTGACACTCTACTTTTGCTTGGGCCATCTGCCACAGCATTATCAATGGCACTCAGTCTTGCACTGAGTACTATGAATCTCACGCTGTGCACTGCTCCCATCAGAAGCCTGTGAGCATGTCTCTCTTGTTTACAGAGCAGCTCCAGGCTCCGACTTTTACTTTCTTCCAATGTAAGTCCTTTCCTTATATTTTTCTGTCATTATTTCTGATTTATTATTCTTTCTAGATATCATGTCCTGTCTCCAGTCTATCGCTGCATCCTGGCACATGGCCAGTGCCTCTCGTCAAGTCTATGACTCCATTATTTCTCAGTTCTAGGTTCTGGTCTCTGAGTTTGCTGAAGAGCTCTTCATCGCCAAGCATTATTATGAAGACAACCCCAACTTCTGGGTAGGTAGCAGACTGATTGAAGATGCTGACTCCCAACAGGCCATCTTTAATGCTTGCCGCCGTGCCACCTCCAACTTCAAAGGGGTATCAAGTTCCGATGCTGCCAAGCAGCTCTTTGAGGTTCACATGGATATTCTCCAGGGTCTTGGTTCCTTCCTAGGGTCTGCCGGATACAATGGCAATTTCCCTAAAGCACATGGTTGGTGCCATCTCCATGCTTTTTCTGAAGCTGTCTCCTAGTTGCGAGCCACCTCTCCTGAGATCATTGTCAAACAAGAGAAGAAGGTCGTTGTTAAGCAGGAGAAGCCAGACAAGAAAGGCAAGGGAAAGGAGTGGGCCATCTAGTTTCTTTTCTGTTCTCTTTATTATCATTATCGTTATATCATGCCATATCTTATGTTTCATCTACTTAGTTCTTAAGTAGATTCTTATTATCTTTATCTGTGGCTTCCAATGTTTGTAATCCCCTCCAAGTCCTAATCATTATCTAAGTCTCAGTCACTTTTCTCTCTGTGTGAATGTGTGACAATTAAGTCTCTAAGTTCCAATAAGTTCCAATAAGGATCTCTTTTATAAGTCTCTGTCTGGTTTCTATTTCCTGTAGTTTTTGTTATTCCTAGTTCTGTCTAATAGTCCATTTCTGTGTTATAGCTAGTTCCTATATATTTATTTTTCTAGTCCCAATCTCATCAAAATTTCTCCAAGTCTCAAAATTTTTCTGAGTCTCATCAGACTGTTATCTCATTGGACCGTTATCTCCCCCCCACTATAAATAATGTGTCCTCACATTCTTTATTACTGGGTGGTATTCTGAATCCTATCTGGGTTCCATCTGTAGTTCTAGCAATCCTACCAATCCATTCCTTATTGCTGATCAATCCATGCGCTCTCGAGAGCACATTTATAACGACTCTTAGCTTAGGTTGTGTAACCTTAACCCAAGTCGCACTCTATACCAGAGTAAACAAAGAGAACTCGTTAGAGTTCCCGCTAATTTGTTGTACACTACTTATACATGTTTGACTATTTGTCCTTATTTACTCATCCAATGTTATTACATAATTAAGAGAAAAGAAAAGAAAAAGAAATATAAATATTGACTTAGAGAAAATTGGCGATTCATGACACCACTCCCCTCTCAAGGGTCCTCGTCCCAAGGACTTCTTTATAACTGGTCATATGGGTCCCTTAGGTTACCCATATCCTGATCTTCATCTTCCAATTTCTCCAGATACTTTCTATCTTCTTCAAGCCTCTTTTGATCCTCCTCATCCTCTTCTTCGTTTTATTCTTCTATCTTTCCTCTCTTGTACTCATGTTTCTCTTCTTCTATTCTTTTCAAGAACGGATTTCTACTATATCTAGAGAACAGATTTTTCTTCCACAGCCTCCAGTTTTCCTCCATACGCTTCCAATATTCTCTCTCATATTTCTTGTTATCCCATCTATAGAGTAACTTAGCTATGTACCTCCCCAGCAATTCTCTGCTAAATGCTTTTCTATCTCCTTCTGCCTCCTGCCATCTCACTTCCTCTTCTTCTTCCCTACAATATTCCTTCTCGAATTCTTCTACCAGCTCCATCACGTTTTTCAGATTCTCTTTACTCTCCCATGTGTCTTCCTTTGCTGCACAGCCTTTTCATCGTACTAAATATTTATCTTTTCCCCATACTTTTCTCTTATTTATGATCTTTTCTACCTCCCATTCTTCTTCTTCCTCGATTACCACTGGTTGTGGCATTTCTTTCCTCTGTCCTTCTACTTGTGACTTGTACCTTTGTATTCTACTAACATTGACTACTGGATGTATTCTAATTGTGTTAGGCAATTCTAATTCTACTGCGTTACTAGAAATAATTGCCTTTACTCTGTAAGGTCCTACAAAGCATTCTGTGAATTTTTCTGTTTGCCTCCCGATCATTTGGTACTTTAAATCTTTAGTGCTGAGTTGTCATAAATTGCCCACCTGAACCAAAATTAGTACAGTTAGAGGGATGGGAAGAACGAGAACTATTCTCAGATAGACTAGATAAGGGATTCTAAAAATAGAAAAGAGAGATAAGATAAGATGGATCACATGACCTGGTCACATGACAGGTCACATGATGGAATCTTCTGGAAGGTTTGGTAGTTACTTAAGCATACACATAGACAAATAAGAAAAGTGTATAAGTAGGTAGTACAATCCACCAAGAGACTCCATCGAGTTCTCTTTGTTCTCTCATAACGTTGAGTGTGATAAGGCAGTCGTCTCGACTAACTTGTCATTACATTAGAACTCAATACCACTCCATCCGTACTGCTTATCACAAGCCCTATGCACTTTTTCCTCCACTCCACACTTGCCCTCGGTACATTGGTCATCGCGACTAACGACCACTACGACATAGCCAGGCCCTAGGCTTAAGGGGACTCACCAAGGAGTTTAGACCTTGAAGGTGGATAAGATAGGACCAAGCTCAGGCCCTACCTTGAGACCAGACCTGACAACTGAGCGGGCTCGTTATATACTTGTTCTCTTTCTCATTAGTAACCTTGTGCTGGGAGCTCATTGTAGTTCCTACATGCAGAGGAGTAACAGTCTTTCCTTAAGAAGCTGTCTAGTTTAGGGGTTCGCATCTTTGCAGCAATAGTCTAACCCTATTACTAGGGCAGTAGTCAGTAGGGAAGTAGGAGCCTAGCTGGGAGAAGATGTGCTCCCCAGTAGGCATAAAAATTAGTTCAGAAGAAGACGATCGCTCCTCATATGAGGAAACCACAACTGAAGAAGAAGATGTTTGGGACGACAATATGTCCCACCAACAATTATCCCGGGGTCAACAGCCCCAACAACAACAACAACAACAACAACCACAGGAGGCAGTCCTGACGATGGACTAGATCCTCCAATACCTAGCTCAACACACTATAGCAATTGAGCAACTTCTATTGCAAGGACAGACACAGGGGGAGGCAGCTAAGCCCCCATTGTTTGATGGAGAGAGAGAGAAGGTGGTAGGGTTCATCAATGCCTGCCGCCTGTACATCAGTATGAGGATGAAGGGAAGCAAAGAGGAGGAGAAGATATTGTGGGTGTTGATGTACGTACAGGGAGGGGTGGCAGAGGTATGGAAGGAGAATATGTTGGAAGAAAGAAGGCAGGGAGTGTCGGGGGTGGAGACAGTGGAGGAGCTCTTCACCAAAATGAGAGAAGAGTTTGGGGAGTTTGATGAGGAGTCAAGGAAGATAGACAAGTTGAGGTTGTTGGAGCAGGGAGGACAAACGTGCGACGAGTACGTTCAAATTTTCAAAAAGACATCAAGAGGAAGTGGCTATGAGGGACAACCCCTCATAGAAGAATTCAAGAGGGGGTTAAATAGAAACATTAGGAGGAGGCTGGCAGAGGCAGAATTGCCTCCAGTAACAATTGATGAATGGTGGGAGAGGTGGGTGAGGCTAGATAGAAATTTGAGGCAGAGCAGAGCAGAGGAGAAGGTGTTGGGGGGAAAGGGAGTGGTGTGGGTGGCCAGGCCACCAGAAGCGTAGCTGTCCAGAGGGTTTAGACCCTTCTGGAACAACAGGAACCAGGAGGGTTTCTGTGAAGAACATAGGGGAGGATTTAGTGGAGATTTGAGGAGGAGAGAAGGAGGACAAGGGGTCCGGGACCCCAACACTATGGAAGTAGATAGAAGCTGGGGAGGAGATCAGAGGTGTTTCAACTGCGAGATATTGGGGCATATAGCCCGACACTATAGGAATCGAAAGGAGGTTAGGGGAGGGATGTAGGAGGTGTCAAAAGATCAGGGAGACCAGTAAGCCCTTGACCGGCCTCCAAAAATAAATACAGTGTATTGTGCAGATAGAATAAAATGGACTCTGATTGCTACACTGAGAGGGAAGTGAAACAGACACTCAAACCATTGAGAGAAGTCTGGCTCAATGTTGGACTAGAAAAAGTAGATACCCATGAAGGAGTATCAGTAGGAGCGTTGCTAGACAGTGGGGCAACAGGCCTATTCATAAGCAAAAAACTAGCAGAAAGACAGGGCTTTAAGCTAGAAAAACTGGATAAGCCAATAAAAGTGAGAAATGTAGATGGAAGTGACAATAAGAGAGGGTCGATAATCCATGAAGAGGAAGTTAACCTGTACTACAGGGGGCATGTAGAGCGAGTAAGGATGGATGTATGTGAACTGGGGAAGACAGAAGTAATTCTGGGAATACCATGGCTCGCGGCACACAACCCAGAAATAAATTGGGAAACAGGAGAAGTGAGGATGACCAGGTGTCCACCTCTGTGTGGTTGAACACCTGAAAAGAAAATAGTAAAGAGGAAGCAGGTAACGGAAGAGAACAAAAAGGATTTGAGATGGACCATGGAAGAAAGAGAAAAGAGAGAGGAAATTGAGGAGGATCATAGAAAGGTGGAGGAGCTGGTGCCCAGACGCTTCCACAAGTGGAAGAAGGTGTTTGGGAAAGTTGAGTCTAAAAGGATGCCAATGAGGAAACCTTGGGACCATGCCATTGACCTCAAAGAAGACTTTGTGCCAAGAAAAGGGCAAATCTATTCTCTATCTAGAACAGAGAAGGAGGAAGTACAGGCATTTGTGGAAAGCCAGCTAAAGAAGGGCTACATTAGACCTTCAAAATCCCCACAGACATCGCCAGTACTATTTGTACCTAAAAAGGACGGAAAGAGGAGGATGGTACAAGACTATCGTTATGTGAACAAAGGGACAATCAAGAATAGCTACCCTTTACCCCTGATATTGGAACTAATAGATAGCATGGGGACCAAGAAGGTGTTCACCAAGATGGACTTACGATGGGGTTATAACAATGTTTGAATCAAGGAGGGAGATGAATGGAAGGCAGCGTTCACAATGTACTTAGGATCGTTTGAGCCCACAGTAATGTACTTTGGACTCACGAATTCACCAGCTACCTTCCAGGCTATAATGAACGACCTCTTTAGGGATATGATCAACAAAGGGGATGTAGCTACTTTCATCGATGACATACTAGTGGCAACGGAAACAGAGAAAGAACACGACGAGATAGTAGAAGAAGTGTTGAGACGACTAGAGGAAAACAATCTCTATGTGAAACCAGAGAAGTGTATGTGGAAGATTAGAGAGATAGGTTTCTTGGGAGTGATAATGGGACCAGAAGGGTTCAGAATGGAAAAAGAAAAAGTAGAAGGGGTCACAAACTGGCCAACCCCACAGTGCGTAAAAGACATACAAAAATTCTTGGGATTAGCAAACTACTACCGGCGATTTGTTAAAGACTTTGCCAAAATCGCCAGACCACTACATCAGTTGGTCAGGAAGGACGAGAAGTAGAAGTGGGAGGAGGAGCAGGAAGAAGCATTTGCCAAACTCAAAAGGATCTTCACAACCGAGCCAGTACTGGCAGCGCCAGATCTAGATAAAGAAATGAGAGTCGAAGTGGATGCATCAGACTATGCGACAGGAGGAGTATTATCGGTGAAAGGAGGGGACGGAAAATGGAGACTAGTGGCCTTCATCTCCAAATTGTTGAATGACACGGAAAGGAATTATGAGATTCACGATAAAGAGATATTAGCAGTAATCAGATGCTTGGAAGTGTGGAGGCACTTCCTGGAAGGAGCAAGAACCAAGTTTGAAATCTGGACGGATCATAAGAACTTGGAATACTTCATGACAAACCAGAAGTTGAACAGACAGCAAGCAAGATGGACATTGTTCCTATCAAGATTTGACTTCATATTGAAGCATGTTCCAGGAAGTAAAATGGGGAAGGCGGATGGACTTAGCAGAAGACCAGATTGGAGGAAGGGAGTGGAGAAGGACAACGAAGATAGAACACTAGTAAAAGCAGAATGGCTGAGGAAAGTAGGAGTAGAGGAGGTCCTGATTGAAGGAATAGACCTGCTGAAGAAAGTAAGAGAATCAAAGGCAAAAGATGATGAGGTCATCAAGGCAGTGGAGGAAATGAAACGAGCAGGGATAAAAATGCTAAGAGACAAGGAATAGAGAGAGGAAGACGGACTTATGTTAAAAGAAGGAAAAGTGTATGTGCCAAAGGACAAGGAGTTGAGAACAGAAATAATCCGGTTACATCACAATACACTAGTGGGAGGACATGGGGGACAGTGAAAGACAGTGGAACTGGTCACAAGAAACTTCTGGTGGCCAGGGGTGACAAAGGAAGTGAAGAGATATGTGGAGGGATGTGATTCTTGCCAACGAAACAAGAACTGAGTAACAGCACCAGCAGGGAAACTAATGCCAAATGAAGCCCCTGAAAAGCCTTGGATGCATATAACAGCAGACTTTATAACCAAGCTACTGCTGGCCCAAGGATACGATGCAATATTGGTGGTATGCAACCGATTAACGAAGATGGCACACTTCATACCGACAACAGAAAATACATCAGTAGAAGGACTCGCAAGGCTATTTAGGGACCATGTATGGAAACTGCATGGGTTGCCTGAAAGCATCATCTCAGATAGAGGAGCACAGTTTGCGGCAAATTTGATGAGCGAGTTAAACCAGATATTAGGAATTGAAATAAGGTTGTCAATGGCTTTCCATCCACAAATAGATGGACAAACAGAGCAAACCAACCAGGAACTGGAACAGTACCTGAGAATGTTCATCGATCATTGGCAGGAACAATGGCCGGAGTGGTTGGGAACAGCGGATCAACAAAAGTATCACCTTTCAGAGCAAACAGTGGGAGAGATCCAATGATAGGCTTTGAAATGAGAAAGCAGGGAAAATTGGAAGGGGCAAAAGAATTTGCAGAAAGGATGAAACGGATACAGGAAGAGACATAGGCAGCACTGAAAAAGGCACAAGAAGAGATGAAGAAGCAAGCAGATAGAAAAAGGGGAGAAGCAGAGGAATACCGAGTAGGGGACTTAGTGCTACTAAGCACGAAAGACCTAAAATGGCAAATGGAGGGAAGAAGGACGGAAAAGTTGACGGAGAGGTTCATAGGACCCTATAAAGTAAAGAGGGTCATATCAAACAATGCAGTAGAATTGGAACTACCAAGAACAGTCAAGATTCATCCTGTAGTAAACGTGAGTAGGATCAGAAGATATAAGGAGCAGGTACGAGGACAGAAGAAACAACCGGCCCTTCCGGTGATAATAGAGGGAGAAGAAGAATATGAGGTAGAGAAGGTAATAAATAAGAGGAAAAGATATGGAAAATGGGAATACTTGGTGAGATGGAAGGGGTATACAGCCGAAGAAGATTCATGGGAAAGAAAAGAGAACCTGAAAAATGCAAAAGAAGTGGTAGAAGATTATGAAAGAGAATATAGGAAGGAGAGAAGGAGAATAGAAGAAGAACATAGGAAATGCCAGGGAGATTTATGGCAAAAATGCTATATGGATGGGATGATGGGAAGTTTGATCAGGAATATTTGAAGAAGCTGGAAAAAAATTGGAGGAGATGGAAAGGAGCTAAGTTCTTCCAGAGGAAGAACCTTAAAAAGGGGGATAATGTCATAAATCACCCACCTGAACCAAAATTAGTACAATTAGAGGGATGGGAAGAATGAGAACTATTCTCGGATGGACTAGATGAAGGGTTCTAAAAATAGAAAAAGGGTGATAAGATAAGATAAGACAGGATCACATGACCTGGTCACATAACAGATCACATGATGGAATCTTCTGGAAGGTTCGGTAGTTACTTAAGCATACACATAGATAAATAAGAAAAGTGTATAAGTAGGTAGTACAATCCACCAAGAGACTCCATCGAGTTCTCTTCGTTCTCTCATAACGTTGAGTGTGATAAGTCAGTTGTCTCAACTAACTTGTCATTATATGAGTAGCACTAAGTCGCCCACTCTATACTCCTCCACCTCTCCTCTTTCCCTATCAGTATACTGCTTCATCTCTTCCTGCACTTTCTATAGTACTGCCTTTGCTTCCTCCTGCACATTTTTCATTTTCTCTATAAACTTCTCTGCTCCTTCATATTTCCCTTTCTTCCTTATTTCAAATCCCATCCTAGGATCTTGTCCACTATTTGCCTTAAAGGGCGAAACCTTGGTTCCTGCATACACTTTATTATTATAGGCAAACTCTGCCGTTCCCAGCCACTCTGGCCATTGCTCTTGTCGATGGTCGATGAACATTTGCAAATATTGTTCCAGTTCTTGATTCATCCTTTCCGTTTGGCTGTCTGTTTGTGGGTGAAATGCTGTAGACAATTTTGTCTCGATCCCCAACATGCGATTCAACTCTCTCATTACATCTGCTGCGAACTGTGGTCCTCTATCCGAGATTATACTATCTGGTAGTCCGTGTAACTTCCAAATGTTATCTCTAAACAATCGTGCCAGTCTTTCTATGCTTGTTTTCTCTGTAATAGGCATAAAGTGTGCCATTTTTGTAAATCTGTCTACCACTACTAAGATCAAATCGTAATCTTGCACTAAAGGCAACTTTGTAATGAAGTCTGCACTAATATGAGTCCATGCTTTCTCTGGAATCAAATTTGGCATAAGTTTTCCTGCCGGTGGTTGAGTTTGATTTTTGTTTCACTGGCAGGCATCGCACCCCTCCACATACCGCTTTACCTCCCTAGTGACCCCTGGCCACCAGAAATTCCTCGTCACCAACTCTGCTATCTTCCACTGTCCTCCATGTCCTTCTACAGGCATATCATGGTGTAGCCTGATCACCTCTGCTCTTAACTTCTTGTCTTTGGGAACATACACTTTCTCTTCTTTCAACATCAACCCGTCTTCCTGACGCCACTCTTCATCCCTCAGCATCTTTACTCCTGCTCGTTTCATTTCTTCCACGGCTTTTACTACTTTGTCATCTCTTGCTTCACATTTTCTTACTTTGTCTAGTAAGTCCACTTCCTCTATAATCACCTCTGTCACTCGTATTCTCTTTGCTTCCAACCATTCTTTCTTTACCAACGTCTGCTCTTCATTATCTTTCTCTATTTCTACCTCCCAATCTGACCTCCTACTCAATCCATCTGCCTTTCTCATCTTGCTTCCTGAAATATGCTTCAATACAAAGTCGAATTTGGACAGGTATAGAGCCCATCATGCTTGTTACCGATTTAATTTTTGGTTGCTCATGAAATACTCCAGATTCTTGTGATCCATCTATACTTTGAATTTATTTCTTGTTCCTTCCAGGAAGTGCCTCCACGCTTCCAAACAGCATATTACTGCCAACATTTCTTTGTTGTGTATTTTGTAGTTCCGCTCAGTTTCATTTAATGACTTAGAAATGTAGACAACTGATCTCCACTTATCATCTTTGCACTTAATGGATAATACTCCTCCTGTGGCAAAGTTAGAAGTGTTAGCTTCCATCCTAAACTCCTTATCTAGGTCGGGTACCACTAATAGAGGTCGGCTCGTGAAAACCATCTTCAACTGCTCGAAGGCTTTCTGCTGCTCATCTCCCCACCTCCATTTTTCTTTCTTCCTTGTTAGATTGTTCAAGGGTTGGGCTAGCTTGGCAAAGTCCTTCACAAAGCGCCTATAATAATTGGCTAGACCCAGGAATTTCCTAACGTCTCTGACCGTCTTAGGTATAGGCCAGTTTAACACCTCCACTACTTTGTCTTCCTCCATTTCAATCTTCCCTTCACCCATTACTACTCCCAGGAAATTCACTTTCTGCACCTTCCAAGCGCATTTCTTTGGTTTCACGTACAGGTCATTTTCTTCTAACCTTTTCAGCACTTCTTCCACCAGTTCATCATGCCCCTCTGTAAGGAACAGTCACCCAAGTAACTCAGGTAGGCGGATCCCAACTCTAAGTCAGAGTAGACAAAGAGAACTTGTTAGAGTTCCCGCTGGATTTGAGTACACTACTTATATCTATTCTACTTGGTCTGTGCACTACTTTCCCACAGTGATCATGTGACATGTCATGTGACTTCCCTGATTATGTAAGTCCA
>Ga0154005_100759_pt1 | contig 10877 bp, 9 predicted proteins | sample TSFL089MetaG_FD_104698 | JGI IMG/M metagenome (GOLD analysis project Ga0154005, IMG submission 104698) | Attine ant fungus gardens microbial communities from Florida, USA - TSFL089 MetaG | ecosystem: Host-associated > Fungi > Mycelium > Unclassified | place: USA: Florida, Lake Talquin State Forest...
GAGACAAGTTACGTCAAAAATTGCCTGGCCACACGATCAATCTACCGTATGTGATCATTCAAATCGGAGAGCGCACGCACTGTAAGCCTGCAGCCCTGTGGAAGATGAGAAACCATTATCTCATGCAATTCCTAGGCAATAGTCAGGATCTCAAAGTCCTGAACCTATATATGCGCATACATCGTCCACGATTTGTCCAGCCTCCTTGAAATCCAGGGGAAATATGACTGCAAAAGAAAAACTCGAGCTCAGCCTTCGCGTTTAATACCAGGACATACCTTCATCAAAGCCGTCCGCCTCGTCGTTGTCCATATCCTTGACTTGACCGCCATGGCCAGAATCTGCGAATTATCAGAAATCAAACCAAAGGAACGGATAAGTGAAATTCACAATGAAAAAATAAAGAGTCATGTGGCTTCGCGCTCCGAACTAACCACTTCATAGCATTGATCAGGTTTTGCCGAGTAGGCAGGTGCCGACGTTCGTTTGTATCATCAGCCAGCAAGACAACATCTTCATTCCTGAAATTTTGATATTCTGGAGGCTGTCAAAAAGGCTGAATCAATCAAAGCCTGTCATTGAAACTCACTCATGAGCCATTTTCGAACATTGAAAGCATCGTTGATGCAGCCTCGAAGTTCATGATTTTGACCATGGTAGTTTATACCAATCTAGGTGCCTATCAGGAAAGCGAGGCAAAAGATCCGGGCATTTCAGACGACTGACACAAAGGGCCTTCCTTCGACCCGTGCAATTAGAGTGCAGGAAATCATCTCCAGAGTGGGGGTCAGGGTCTTTTGCGGTGGCTGGTATATACGAGGCTGAGTGGGGTTGTGGAACGTCAGGATGTGTGTAACCACCACAATCATCTGTGTGATGTGAGCTTGAATACTGTTGTCGAGGGGGTTCAGTAATGGTGTGGTTCAATTGGGAATGTGGATTCGAGTACGAGACAGGTTGTTCAACTGTGGTAGGCCGTGATGAACGCGAATGGCCTCGGTGTCGGTCATCGCGATGTCGTCGATGAGAATGCTCGATAATGATCACCTGAGGTACCACTTGATACGGTCCACTGGGTATGTTTGGTTGGACAGGCGGCTGGCGCTGGAGATAATCTCTGTTGCGAACTTGTCAATATAGATATATATAGTTGTATTAAACATCAATGGATGATGCGCACTGGGGAATAGATGTTTGGCTAATGGCGCGGACAGCGGCAGTTTGTCATGTCACAGTAAATGATATTGAAGTACTTACAAGGTTATTGGTAGGGCTGACGTTGTCGACATGGGCACGTATCCAGGATAACTAACAGGAATGTGAGTCGTGTCTAGGTATTGTCTGAAGAAATGGCAGGGTTTTGACTAGTTGTATGTATGTATGAAGTGAAAACACACCCACTGCGAGGAAAATCTGTCAATTTTGAAGGGCCGGATGAACCAGCACTGAACAGGAAGAAACCTACACAGGAATGGTGCTATGCCTTGGGGACTTGTAGGCATCCCTATTGCTATCACTTGCATCCCGATCCCACGTCTTACTCATCGGTTCAACAAAACCAGAAATACGAGGTCAAAACGAGCCCGAGAGGACGAAGAGGAGTTGGCAGAATGTTTTAATGTTCAGACTGACAATGGTCCCTTCCAGTGTCGAAGGCAGAACCCACCCTCACGTGTTTCATTCCTCAAAACATGTTCTCATCATTAATAATGTCGATTGTAGTATTTATTTGGTTCGTGTAGTATACGGTCGCACCTCATCAATGACGTGTGTTTAGATTTGAGAACTGGATGACTTCCCGAAAGCGTTCTAGGAATTCAGTACGGACTCAGTCTCACGAAGGTAGCACGATTGACTGAGGTGCAGCAACCAATCAAATGGTCCTTTGGTTGGATATCAAGTGCAACACTAAAATTAGTTTTCTTGTTTGTTTCACTCTATTGTCTTAGTTAATTTTGCAACGAGTTTCTGCTCTCTCTCCCTTTTGTTCCTCTTTGTTTTCGCCTTTAATATGATGTATGGTTTCATCATAGTCATCGTCGGTATGGCAAGATATTTAGCTGACAAATGCAACGCGAACGAAAAGGGGAAAATAACAAAAAAGAAAATGATATAGAACAACAACCAATACTCGCACTCTTCTAACACCCAGATTTTCTCAGAATTCCTGTGACAGGATGCTAGACATTAATTCCAAATGTCAGACATTCCTATACGTTATGATGGAAAACTAGCGGCGCCCGATTTTTCAGATGGGTCAAAATATCTGCACAGATGTTTTTCCACCACAGAATGGAGCTTTTTTTTTATTTCGAATGGTCATCCATATGATACTAAGCAGCTCCCATTGTAGTAAGTCGAAGCAGAAAGACTTATGGCACTGGTGGAGAAAAACCCTCATAACTTCACTCGGGCCCCTCGGATATTTGGAATTCATGTCCTTGCATCCAATTCAGTTCGGTGTCTGCATCGTCAGATGTCGTAATCTATTCAACTTGAGTTCAACTCATAGATCTGTATGTATCTATTTCTTCTACATGCCATAATTTATGAACCTAGTCCTTGCTGATCCTGGCATGATCAACATCGTTGATTAATTGCCCGTGAACTTCCTTGCCGAATAGCTGGGAAGTTAGATAAGCATTCTTGAAGGGGTTCTTGCGGAAATTGTTATTCCAATGCACAATTGACTTGTGCTGCTAAACATCTGCTACCCAAGGAGAAAACTTTTTCTCGATTCGTTACGGGCTGAAGGGACGAAACGGCCGTCAAGAAGTATGGGAAGACTTCCAACATTCCTGCGAGTTCCATCATACCTACCAAATTTATAACTGACCAACAACTACAGTCTTGGTCCTGTTCTCGTTGGGGTCATAATTAATAACCTGCTCTTCGGAGTCCTTATTGCACAAAATTACTTCTATTATACTACCTATCCCAGGTACTCATTCCGAGAGCAGAAGACTGTCATCGTCCTGATTGTGTTAACAGAGACCGTCTCAGTATCAAAATCCTCGTGAGCCCCATTGCATTTGTTGAGAGGATCTTTTGATTCTGAGGCTTTCATGTTTCTGTGATATTCATGTTTGAGTTTCTCAACGCCATTATAGTCACAGTCTTCATCTATGACGCGTTGGTCTTACATTTTGGTTAGTTTCTTGGCTTTGCCTATTCATGAACTTAACACCTACCACTTTTCAGGCAACTTCTACTATATCCAGTTCGCTAATTGGTGTAAGTTCGGAATGCCTCACTCTAACGAGTTCCATATCTTACACGGAAAACCACAGATCTCATGACAAGTATGCCACTGAAGAATTTTCACCGTCACACATTTAATGTCTCCTGAACAGTATTAGCCACATCAGTAAGTTGATGACAGCCTATTCCTGAATCCGATCCGCTCATAATTTCAATTCTCCAGGGAGTTATTGCAGTCATTGTTCAGCTCTTCTACACATGGAGGATTCACGTCCTAATTCATAGCTGGTTTCCCACTATATCAGTGGCCTTTCTCTCCCTCGGGGGTGGAGGTAGGTTTTACAAGTATTACTGGATCATAAATGTTCTCAATCTTGGCTGGAAAGCGGCGTCACTTGTCAGCACTTATGATTTGTCCCTCATCCCGGCCTACGGGAAATTTCAACCGTGGGATGTGAGTCACCTGCAGATTTTCTTTATATTTTTTTAGATGCAGTCTCAAGGGATCTTTCTTTGCCTGGCTTGGTTGCACCAGCATCGTCGATGTCATCATAACTGTCAGTCTTGTGTATCATTTGTGAGTTTCCAGCTCGTCGACCTTCTCCGATAATTGTCTCGTGATCAAAGTTTTCTAGGGTGAGTCCTCTGTATACATATGTCTCCTTCTGTTTGAATGACGTATTACAGCGGAGACACAGGACAGGATTTGAAAGACCAGATGTGATTATTAACCGCATTGTTCGATGTAAATGAATCTTCATAATCAGCTTCTCGGTTGCACGTAACGAATTGAATCCTGTCTGTAGTCACGGTGTAGACTGGTATGGTTACCTCCGTCGTCGCGATTAGTGAGGTGATCATTGCATTGTCTCACGTGAGCCTCATTACTTTGCGGACAGAGGGAAGACTAGGCTTATCACCACATCATCCCAGCGCACTGGAGTGTAAGCATTTTATCATAGGAGAACTAAATCTGACGAAAAACTGTCTTTAGCCACCTAATCCTCAATCTTGCTCTGTGCAAGCTCTATTCAAATTCTCTCATGAGTAGCCTCAACTCCAGGCAGCGATGGAAGCCCAACCAACTCTTAACTGAATGGTCAATAGCCAGAACTCAACATTACACTTTCAATTGGCAGAAACTACTGACACGTCCAGGACTTAGAACTAGATGTTATGATCCAAACAAAAGTCTCCCTAAGGTATCAAGTTGTTTCGTCATTTGATTGAGCATAACTCAGCTTTTCAAAAATCTTGTAGGTGCTCGTCACCGAGAATTCAACATCAGTAAGGTGGATTAGGCCTTAATTTTCAATTTGAGAGACCTGCGGCCGCCATCAACAATACTTCAATATCAATATGAATGATCGTCTAGACTATCAGATGATATGATATCTTGTACAAAATAAATCTTGTCAAGTTTCAGATGCTGCATAAGTACACGTTCATACTGAAAGAATGGAAAAAAGATAATCTTATTGGCTTGTCCTGTGATTGAACTGTTGAGACTCAATGGCTTGGCGGATAAATACGTTGGTGTTGAGTTTGTTAACGTGTATCAGATTGATGGAAGGTGCTGACGATGATTTGACATCAAATTTATCACGCTTATCATGCAACAAATCGACTTGTCGGCACAGTGCGATGATTAATGAATGATGGGTTCCTTTTCACGTGCCCGGATGCAATGAAATGTGCTGAGGTCGTAGTTCATTCAGTTTTCGTGTTTCAGTAAGAACTCCAAGGCCTGGTCTCGCCAGCAACACTGATTTCCCACATGGTTTATTGAATAGCTGTATGTTCATCTCCAAGATCTACGTCAATTCTGATGTTTCAGTCTTGGGTCTTTTGGTTTCTTGAATATCGGGGTCATGGAGAGAGAACACCTATTTATTTTCTCCCGCCTCTCTTTGGTTTACGGCTTTAGTTGACCCTCAATTGGCATATGTGAATGACAAGGCATGACAAGTCCGTTTTCATTGTGACGAGTGGACTCCTTCGGCTGCCCGGAGGATAACATATTCCTGCTCCTTTCCGCCTTACATCTAGAAACATTAATATCGTCACACTGATTCCCATTGATACCATTCAACGGGTAAGTGCTATTTCTGCGAATCGGGAAATCAATTTGTTATTGGAAACAATCACGCGCGGCAAAACGTCTGTACCCAATCCTGGCTACAAAGAATCCGACGGCCGATGCCAGTTCAGATCGATTAGATATTACTGTGGCGCAAGGCTCCGTTTGTTTCTGGACGGTGCCGTGGTTGCAGTGATGTGTTGCCTCATACGCATCATGTTTTCCACTGTCGTCGCAAGTTTATGTCGTGAGCCTGTCACGTTTCTGACGTGACATAAAATCATACAATACAACAGTTCTGCCTTTGATTTTCCGAATCCTTTGATGGTTAGGGCTGTCCCTTTCCAATGCATTTACGGACCCTGACATGGACAATCCCCTTGCATCACCGTACAGAATACGACAGGGCGTACCAAGATCTATCTCACTGTGGTATGCAGAGTAACTGGCGGAGAAAGTGCTTGTTGGACGCAGCAATGATTTTCCAAATCTGTATGCAAGTTGACACAAGCTTGCAGACTTTGTACCCATAACTCCGTCCTTACCTCACCTCGATGGGTATTTAAATCATGAACCATGTACATTTGACCAGTATCCTTCGCTCTCCAAGCATGTCTTTCCTCGCAGAACACGTCTTAGGGATCTCAGCTACCTATGAAGCTAAACGTTCTGAAGTCACTGCACTTCGAAAACTCTTCAGTCGTTTTGCTTCACATCCGCTGTTCCTTGTTAGTAAAAGTCATATTCCAACTTTGGTCCCACAACTGATCGTCCTCAGTGCGAAGGTAAATTTCCTCGATCTGCCTTTTGGGAGCAAGAGATCGGGCGAGCACTTCAGTATCTTCTTGAGCGTGTATCATTACCCTCGTCGGCGTGCCACGATTTTATGGACTATTTCAGCCATGAGATCGTTCCCCTGCTGGGGCCCACACCTCAAGAATTCAAGACCCAAGGACTGAAGCCATGTACTTTCTTTTCAGACGACCATACACCGATTGAACTCATCTGGGCCATTGAAGCGGATGGGAAAATGTCCATTCGTTTCGCTATGGAGCCGTTGGATAGTCTTGATGGGACGCCGAGCCCGACTGAAGACTGGATGACTACTCTTCATAACTTGCGTTCTTGGCACCGTACTAAGGCGTGGTCCCTTGAATGGACAGATATCTGTAGAGAGACGCTCATACTCGATCACCCGGGATGTGGTGACCAAGCCCACTATCCTTCCCAGTTTTTCTTCGGTGGGCCTCCACTCTCCTTAGAAAATTATGATGCATAAATGACTTACGTGTATACAACAGGAGGTGACTTTTCACGGGACTCGATGGTTGGAAAATTTTACTTCCTTCCTCATCTTCGAGCAGCTGAGACCAATGTCTCACAAGAAGACCTTGTCACAGAATGTGTATCGCGCATCGGTCTGCTAGAACCATGGATGCAGGTTCTCTCGTTCATGAAAACTATCCCGCAGAGTGCGCGTCCTGTGCCAGACATGATCGCCGTCGACTGTGTCCCATCGACCCAAAACCGTATAAAGATTTATTTCCGATCCGATGCGACTACTCTGGACGAAGTTGTTCGCATTGTTCGATTGGGTGGTGCACTCGATGATGACCCCCTGATCAAGGAGACTACCGACTTGATTGAAAACCTTTGGAGTTACTTCTTTCCTGGGATCGGGCGCCATGAACGTATCAAGCCCTCGCTTCCGAAGAAAGTGGCTCACGGATTTCTAATCTATTTCGAGATGAAGTTAGGCTCAAACCGTTTGTGGCCCAAGGTCTACATCCCTGTTCGCCATTATTGTGAAAGTGACATGTTCATCGCCAACGCTATCTCTAAATTTTATTCTCCCTATAATGAAGATTTCTCAAAACGATATACACGGGATCTACAAAACATTTTGTAAGTTTAAATTACCAATTAATAGCCATAGGAACTCATATTGTGATATCCACAGCCGACATCGGGACCTATCTAGCCGCACAGGAATACACACATATGTTGGTTGCTGTATACGCAGGGGTGGACCCCAACTATCAATGTATATGAGTCCCGAAGTTTTTTCTCCAGAGCGCAATATCTAGAATATCTCAGGTATAGTTTCATCCTTTTATTTCCCAGTGTATTGTTGTCTGATGGACACCAGACTTCCACCTTCGTGTATTTTATATTCTCGGCTGCCACGCATCTCACCAGAGTCCGTAATAATTAATTGCATCTTTCAAACGCCTATGCGTGTCGATATTTTATTTTTATTCTTTTGTCATGGCTTTATAGATACTGGAGTTTAAGAGAAATTATCATACAATTTACAATCCCTTAGAAGAATAGTTGTAGTCATTTTTATAAAAATAATGTAGATCTCATTATTTGTATATTCGGGTCAATACTTGGGCCGTCGATCATACCATGATTTCAATCAATTTCTGATTGCGTCCCGTTTTAATGAACGAATATCAAATCAAATCCGACCATAACACCGTGATGAAAAGTCGTCATTGTTCAAAGCGAAAATCTGAGGAGGGTGCGTCATCTAAGGATTTTTCAGAAAGGCGATAACCCAGGTAACATGGCTGATGGAGTGCTCTCAAGCCTTTATATTCATGGCGTCCGTGATAGGACTTTGACCAAGGGTCCTTCAAGTCTACCGACAAGTATCGGCGAAATCCCTGAGTTTCCATTTGAAACGGATTGACATTTCACATCTTGAAGCTTTTGATTCTCCCATTTACTGATAGGTCATTACTGGAGGACATGACAATGTAGCTTGATATAGAGTGGCGCAACTTGGTGTGTAGAGGTCGAAGCCACCAATGTAACGATACCAAGCTTTCTTTCAGCGTCGAGGCGAGACCTTCAGGGAGTGATGCTAGGGATGCAAATCACAAAAATCGACAGATGACCAATGTTGATTGATGTAAGATCTTGATGAATAGTCATTTTCCAGTAGAGTGGCGCCTGGGTGATCTCGGGGATTTACGAAATGATCATGGGCTAGACCATATTACAATTATGCATCGTATGCAGTCAATTTCGGTACATGGTATGCTATTTTTTTCATGAAAAACTTGACGGTTTGGGCACCGGGCATTCTGTTTTCAAATAACAATCATCTGACAGGGACAGAATACTGAGAACTATGGCTGTATATCCTCGAGAGCTGAGATACAGCAAGTCTGAGCATCGGCTATTTTGGTGTTGGAACGAGCGTCTTCCAGGCTCTGCAACATTGACTGGAGTGAGAATGCAATGGATTGACATGGAAATATCGACCTGGATGGCCGAGTTTGTGACACCCCCAGCTATGTGGTCGGCTGTGGGCTGCCTGGATCGGTATTTGGAAATTCACTGATACAAGGACTTAGTGAACAAAAAAAGAAGCGAGGTCTCAGAAGTGTAATCTTGAGTAAGAGATGCACGTACCAAGGTTTCGAAAGGAAGCAGTCATCCAGAGGTAGTTCGCATAGACAGTATGGTATAGTTTCCGCTAATTGATAATTCTGTTGGAACTGATAACATTCTGGGAGGGAACCCGATAGTGCTTAGTCAGAAAAAGTATATTCAGCTCAACATTTTCACTCTTCTCACTCTCTACATATTTCAATGTCATTTTCCAGTACTATTTCTTTGTCAGTTCTACCGAACAGCGTGAAATCATTAGGATACTGCAGCATAGACAAATAGGAGAAGCTCAAAGCTCTTTCCAGAAAGGAAAAGATATCTGAGATAAAATTCCCATACCTCAAGTGGTGATATTGATGATTGAGAAACGAATCCCTGCGATGGCTCGAAACAGTGTTCATAACCAAAGTGTACCATTGGATGACCAAATTGTGCAGTCTTCATGTTAAGAATGGTTACTAGCTCCGAAATCACCGTACAGAGATGAACATGTCCAAATCTGGACTGCTTCCTGATCAGCTTGAGACCATATTCTGAGAACACTTGGAACTGAGTTATAGGTAGACCCTATTCCTAGAGTAACTCAACGACATATTGACGAAGAGAAGTTAGTTGCCCTACATTTACTGGAAATACATCTGCTGTCATATCTGGACTCATGACATTTTGGTTCAGAGTGGATACACGAGATGAATTGCTTGGTTGCAACAGCATCTCCGCTGAAGACGCGACAGACACTCGAACCCTTCTTGGGTGTCCATGAATAATGATGACCTGCATCATATGAATCATTCGAGGTGGCAGATTTGGATGGAGATACAGGAGAACTGTAGATCATGAAGTCACAAAGCAAGGTACATCACTGAGAGAACATTGACGTTTGGGGTAAGTTGTCGTCATGTCTCGTTGCAAGGTCTGCAGAGGCTTAGACCATCTAAAGGATGTGCGGGGCAGAAGTATAAAAAAAGCACGTGTACATCTTGATTTGCCGTTCACAGCGCTTGATTACTTTGATCTGGGTGCTTGTGTCATTGTTGGTAGCGTTTGAAGGATCCAATTCCCCGTAAAAGTCGGTGCAACTGGAACCATACGGGGCCTACATTGTATGTGTGTGTGATCTGGATTAGACTCTATTTGACTATTCACATCAATACAAGACGACGAGACATGGCAACTAGAGTAAATTGGGATGTTATATATATATATGCAGATCGAACGGGTTCAACCACCCCTGGTGATCCATGTGCAGGTGCCGCTGAACGGTTGAAACAATGTTTCCGGCTGTAAGCCATATCCGTGCCTCTGGTGAATTTTTTGTGTCAAGAGTGCCGGAGTCCCGGAAACTACCGGCAGGTGTAATGCCGAAGGCCGAGCAGCGTATACAAAGTGTCATACAAAGAGCGATACAACGCAACATGTAATTTGAACAAAACAAAAGCAGGCTACCCAAGCTACAGAACACAAATAAACTAGTTTAATCAGACGTGACTGGGTCCCACTGTATCGACTTTGAATATAGTCTGTCTGCTTCAGAAAGGGTCGAGGTCTTTCAATATTGGACATTACTAGGGACTGAGATGCCATGGTTGTCATGGATGACAGCGTACAAGCATGAACTAGTACAACAAGCTGTGCCTAAGGCCTACCAAGGATGGGATATCACAAGATGGTGATTCTCATTCCTGTATCAGGCAGTTCTAAGGGCCTCCCTCCCTATGTGTAGTAGAGATATTGATTCTGGAAAGCTGAGCCAGAACAGTCATTTTGTGTATATGTGGTCCAGATTAGTTGGCACCAACGTCGGTGACAGGACTGTCAGGCCTTTTCTGGTTTGAAGTGTTGATCTCCTACAAAGCATCAAGCATTGATTGGTAGAAGGGGAAAGCTCTAGATGTTATATATATTTGGTACTGATAGTTGAGTTTGAGCTTGCCATAATGGATCTTTGACTGCACAACAACAAGTGTTAGTAGTCCTCAGATGTCGTGAGGGACATTGAAAGCCATGGACCCTAATTCCTCTGATAGCAGAAGAGGACCTCCAATATTGTGGCAGGCAGTAGGCCTCGAGATATCTGTCATCTCGGCCGCCTGAGACAAGATATGCATTCTCTGAATTCAAAAAACCATTTCCATGTGTTGAAACGTTGGGCAGAGTTCTCATCACGTGACTAGATGTTGAAGGACGCGCC
>Ga0154005_100763_pt1 | contig 10819 bp, 9 predicted proteins | sample TSFL089MetaG_FD_104698 | JGI IMG/M metagenome (GOLD analysis project Ga0154005, IMG submission 104698) | Attine ant fungus gardens microbial communities from Florida, USA - TSFL089 MetaG | ecosystem: Host-associated > Fungi > Mycelium > Unclassified | place: USA: Florida, Lake Talquin State Forest...
CTTATATGGTTAAGTTATTGCTATTTTAGACACAAAAGGACTACCATATGTAGAACAATAGGCAGTAGAACATGTGATGCTCTGTCCAGGTGCACAGACCATCATTTCCTGTATATAAGGCTTTATAGTCTGAGAGTTAGACCTCAGACTTAACAACATCTTTTGTTGCTAAACTACTTCGCATTTTGAGCCTTTTGAAGACCACTCTTGCAAATCACAAACTAGTAAGTAACCATTTGTGATATAGTGCTTAAGGTCCAAAAGACGAGGGCTGGAATCACTGATCTGGAGAGAGTGGTAGGAACTGTCAATCAGAAGGCAGTACAGAGGAAGGAAGCGAGAGATATGAAGTGAATATTTAAGCCTATCACAAACTTCATTCAGCCATAACTCCACGAATACTTGCACAATTCCCACGGTCTAGAATGCGTCTGAAAGTCCTCAAAAATACCTTTCAAACGATGCCCAAAACATGTCAAAGCAATCAGTACTCATTGAGATATCAGTTAATTAGTACTAGATACTAATTGCTAGATATCTTGGGAACTGCCAAACACAGACATTTGCTTCCATGTGTACATGGAAGCTCTCTTCAATATGCTTCTGACAACTATAAATAGACCTTAGGGCAATAAGATCCTGTAGAGATATAAGAACCTCAAGATTTAGCATAACATTGATCTATTATCTATAAATGCACATCAATTCTTGAACACAAATAAGAACTGCCTCTTTTATGGTTAAGTTATCACTATTCTGGACACAAAAGGACTGCCATATGTAGAACAATAGGCAGTAGAACATGTGATGCTCTGTCCAGATACATAGACTATTCTTTTATATATATAAGGCTTCTGAGAATTAGACCTCAGACTTAATAATATCTTTTGTTGCTTACTCTAAATCACTTTAAACACTCTTGAGAACTTCTAAAACTCAAATAAATCACAAATCAGTAAGTGGCCATTGGTAATAAAGTCATAATGTCTTGCGCACTTTAAACTATTATATAATAAATGAAAATGAAAATGAAATAAAACAATCTGCTATCACAGATTCTCTAGTTTGCCTGCCATTTTATTACAGGAATGGTAAAAGAGTGGAATGAAGAAGAAGACAAGGAAGATCAACAAAAAATTAAAGAAGATAAGAAATATCTAGTTTTATAATTAGTAGGATTGCATTGCAGTATCAGATGTCAATCTGATGTCCTAGAAACCAATCCAACTCAGTTTGATATCCACAGAACTGAATATATTGAAGTATACCTAAAAATCAATCCAACTAAATACATCAATAAAACATATATAAAATATAACAACAAAATATTCACCTCAGTCTGATATCCACAAAACTAAGGACAAATAACTATTCTCTCACAAAAAATATCATGCTTAGTAATCATAACAAAAATAAAAACATATGCAAAATGACAAAGGCAAAGGATTAGAACCAAATAGAGATAAACAAAAAATGAGGCTCGAGATGTACTTACAACATCTAGAAGGGTTAGAAAATGAAGGAGAAAATATGGATGATCTAAGAGACTCATACAATAAACTATGAAAAGTCCTTGGAATGAGGATCCTTAAGAGGGAAGTGATGTTATAAACTGTTTAATTTCTCTAAAGGCAATATTTATTTTTCTTTTATTTATTAGATGCATGAGAACTTATCACCAAATTGGGAATAGTAACTCAATAGGGAAATACAAGAGAAAAATAATGTGTACAAATAAATAAATTGTATAAGTAATGTAGAGCAATTAATAAAAACTCTAACAAGTTCTTTTTGTTAACTCTGATTTAGAGTGTGATCTTAAGTTACCTCAATTAATGATCACTACACATTTGGCAGTTCCAGAAATATCAACCAATTAGTGTCTAGTACTGATCACTTGATATCTTAATGAGTATTGATTGTTTCAGCACATTTTGGGCATTCTTTAAAAGATCTTCTTAAGGGCTTTCAAATGCATTTAAGACTATTAAAATCATGTAAATATTTGTAGAGTTATGGCCAAATGAAGTTTGTGATACTATGGTTGTAAATAACAAATGGAGTCAAAACAATGCTCTGATCTAAGAACAACTAGATCTTATTAGCTAACTTTATCTAAATAGCCTCTAGTTCAACAATAATACAACTGATAATATATTGGAACTTGTATTGGATGATTAGAGTTTGCTTTCTATTATTTAATCTATTTGAACTTATAGTAGACTATTTTCTTGACTCATTATTGCTCATGATTTGTTGTATATTATTTTTTGACTTTTAAAATTTATTATAGGATATTTTGGCAAATAATTGGACTTATGAGCTTTTTATAACTCAAACTCATAAGCTTTCTATAAACTCAGACTGGCTTCTTTATCTCTAGATAGTTACAAAGTAGTACAAATAACAGTAACCCTAAATAGTATAAATATAGACAAAGAAAAGAGAATAATAATAAGTTCTCTTTTCTTCTAGTTTTTTCTCTATATCATTTTAAGAACCTAAGGCCTTTTAGTGGACAAACAAAGTCATTCATCAACTAAGGCTTAAGCTAACTATTGTAACCATTAGTTTCTTGAGATAACAAATACAATACAACTACAACATATTTATCTTCCTTTTGTATAACCTTTTTGAAATCCCTAACTAGAGCTACTGACTATATGGTTAAGAAGAAATACAAGGTTGTGACTGATCTCTAAACTACTGGGTTTAAACAGAGATTAGAGTGTTGTAACAATTACTCTATCTATTTATATATAAATATTATTTGTCTATGTGTACACTTAAGTAATTTCCCACAATTCTTCTAGAAGTTTCCATTATGTGACCTTTATCTGATCTGATCTTATCTCTTGTTCTATTTTTAGCACACCTCATCCAAACTATTGGAGAAGAGTTTCCACTTTTTCTATTTCTCTAATCATACAATTTTAGGACTGGGCTAGTCCATAACACAACATCTAAAATTGATTTTCAATACTAGAACAGAAAACATGTGAGTTTCTCTTACTTATTTTCATTTTACCATATATTTTATCATTTGTTATATGAGCTTGCAGATCTTTGCTGTGATTTTCTTATTTGGAATAAATATTCTTAGCAATATATTGATCTTATCACATCTAAGGGAATATCAGATAATGAAGCTGATCTAGATGGTCAAAAAGAGAGTAGACAATTAATATACTAGATTAAGCATTACCCTGAATGCTCTACTGATATGAAGAAGTTGATTCAGTTACTTGACAAGAAATGAGAAGAAGAGGCACAATATGTTTCTATTGATTGCTATGACCCTGGATTTTTCAGTTGACTACAACCTCAATCACATTAACAAATCTATTGTACTTCTTCCAGACATAAAAGAAACATTTACATATAGCCAAGATAAACAGCTAAGTGATAAAGCATTTATGCAGAAGTGTAATGAAGAGATTCTGGCTAGGTACAAGTTGGATGATTTATCTGATGTTGAGAGTGAGGAAATCTTGGCAGATTCTGATGAGATGAAAGAGATAGAATACTACAGTATTTGATGATAGTTACAGTGATGTAATAATATGCCTGATCTGCATTGCTTACAGACTCATCTTTTCTTGAATGTGCAGTATAAGTATTGGGTAATACTAGTTTGCCATAAATGAGTTGATTATCGGGTATAAGGGTGACAATCAGTGCAGCTACAGATAACCTGATACAGTGGTGGCATAGCTGTAGTAGAGCATGACAGCATGACAAGTCTAGACGACTTGACAGGTGACTGGACAGGTGACTTGACATCCCAATTCAACTTGACTTCTAAATATCCGCCGTGTAACATTTAGTACTGATCCCCAACTTTGTAAAACTCTAAGTCACATCACATCACAAGGATAGGGCTGGGCTGAAATCAGACTAAGGACTCGGCCGACGCCGCTAAAACTCGTCACGGTGTCGAGGTGCCCTCGGCCTGGTCGACTTCTCCGTTTCGTCGATAATTTTCTGTGACTCGTGTTTGTCCAGTCCCTGCCATTCGGAGCGGAAGTTATCCACAGCTTTGAGACTCTCACTGAAGCGAAAAATGGTATTGAACAAGGCGACTACTTCAGACCGATGCAGAAAATCTGGATTTGTACTAGGACTTCTAGATGTTCAACTCATCACGAAAGGAAGCGATGAGGCCACTTACTTCAATGCTTTCTCATCCAGCTCGAAGAGTATCTTGAGAGCGGTCGCGAGTCCAGTTGTTTGAATTTTCCCCCAGAGCCTGCATTTATCGCAACCAACACAATCCATAATTCGAGTTACATTTCGGAAATGTGCTTTGAACTCCTCTTTCAAAACCTAAAATTACCAGTAAGACCAGAAATCAGGTGGGTATGAGAACTAACGTTGGCATTTTCACCCCTAAAGAGAACCGTCTCATCAAATTTACCCGTATCCTTCGCAATTATCAGAACCTTTCCCAGACGGTCCCAGGTTTCGGCATCATCGTCGTGCTTTCCGGTGGAACAGTAGTCGAAGGCCGAGAGATACGGTCCAAGACGATGGACTGCTCGTAAAAGAAGAATTGTGTTGAAATAGATGTATTGAAGACGTTCTGGGTGAGACGCTACCCGACTGATGAAACAGTTCAGATTAGAACCCTAGTAAAGCAGCTCAAGATACGGAACAGATTAGCCCACGATCAAAACTCACCCATGTTCCCGTGGTTTGGTTGAGGTATTCATAACATATATGAGTCGATATCGAGGCATGAAGGCCTGCATAACCAACTGATTGAGGACGAAGCCATATTCGTAAGCGAAAAAGGGATACCAGATATCATTTTGTAATACACTCGTTTTTCGAGGCATTGAGCAGGTGAATTTACCCCATCATCATGGAGAACTTCAATCATGGTATCTGGGAGCGTCACGGGAGCAGGAGATTTCCCTGTCATGAGGCTCAGTTCCGACAAACCAAAACAGTTCTCCTCGTAGATAGACCTCCAGACACGCCGAGCATCATGACCAGAATATCCTGTGTATCTTTCTGGAACTAGTTGTAGGTCGAAATAATCGCCCTCTTCTTTCAATTAGAAGGTTAAGCACTGGATTCGACAGAGACATATACCTGTATTGTCATCTAGGAAGCAGTAGTCTGAATCACGGTAATAGCAACCAGGAAGTTCATGACGCTGAAAAAGCTAAGTATGGGCGCCAAGAACAATAGAGCGAGCGCGGAAACCCACTTTATCAATTGATGCAGGGTCCACTTTGCTCAAAGCTGCTGCTCTCCATTTTTCTGGGATATTGCTCTAAATCCATCAAGCCTCTGACCAGGAAGGGAAAATTGTCATGACTAACCTCATCCACAGTAGTGATAGCACAACCTGGATTATTACAAGAGCCGTGGTCATCCCAGTATGGACATTCCCGATACAAGTCAACCTCGAGACGGACTGAGCGGCATGGACAGGGATGGCGGGAGTGAGCATACCTGGAAGTAGCGAAAGAAAGGCATGCGAACAAGGTCGGAGAGATTATTAAATAGCTGATCATTGACACTTTCTATTGTTTCGTAGTCGCAAAGAGTTGTTTCTATTGGTCCAGTCAACTAAGTCAGAGGGTAGTATGACATATTCCATGGAAGAGAAACTAGTCGGCTTACGACGGCATTTTTACAGGAGGCGTGCCTGACTGGTTGGTATTCAAGAACAGTTTGAACTTGATCCTTCCTCACCAAGGTATCCGAAAGAAATGAAGTGAATGACTTGTCGGCATACGACAGTCCAGGATAGAGCAGGGTGACATGGAGAAATAAGGCGACAAGCGAGAGGCGTGGCCTCGAGACAATTTCAAAAAAGTGCATCAATAAAGTAGCATGAGGACGGGATGGCAGGCTTCCACGTTGCCCTGAAATTTAGAAACAGGTGTCCACGTGATATCAAAGACCGCGTCTTTGTTTCGTGCTGTGGAAGACCAAGGCAGTATCAGTACCTCTTTACAGTATGGATAGCGTAGATTGATCAGTCTGGAAGTGGCGGAGAGCAGTAGTAGGGGCAATGGATGATAGTTGCCAGCGACAGGGATCGTCAGGACCAGAATAGAGCCTAGTATTGAGTGCCTGTGCCACGTCAATAAGCCATCAAAGTCCCACGCCCCTGCTTGCATGAGGCGACTCAAGATTTTTTCCCCACAACCACCACGTTTCCCTGTTCTTTTGTGTAGCGAGGTCTGAATTCTCAGACTTGGTCGCTTTGGTATACACCGTCAAAGGCCAATTACGAGCAGCATGGCTACTTCGACTCTGACTGCTGCCGACCTTCAAGTACGTTGTATTTGACTACACACTTGCTACACTACTGAACATCACCCTTGCAGAAGAGGCACCAACTTGATGGGGCTCCTGATCCATTCCCTCCTCTGGGTGAAGTCATTACCAAGCCCAAGGCCAAGTCCTCTACTGTCCAGTTGGATACTCGGTCGGAAATCGCCTTCCCTTCCCTGGCTCCTTCCTCGGCCTCTACTGCCCCTGCTGCTTCTGCCTGGGGTGGACCGCGTATCAAGGCAGCTATTTTGAAGAACCCGGTCTTCTCAGACTCTATCACTCTTTCGGACATTGATCTCTCCACTGCAGGTAAGGATGGTAGACCGGCAACGATTGGTGAGGTCATGAAGCAAGTGACTGCCAAGCACAAGGTTAAATTGGAGGCTTCTTCGAACCAAAAGACACGTCAGACCACGTTTTATCTCAAGGCAGACTCCGAAAAAGATCTCGAGAAGGCCAAGCGTAGTCTTGTCGTTCTGTTGAGTCCGGATGTACGTAATCTTTCCTTCCCCTTGTTGTCCAAGGTTGACATACTCTCGAGATGACTTTGGTCATTGATGCTCCCCAATCCACAATTCCAGCTATCATTGGGGCTCGAGGTTGGATTTAGGTTCATCAGTGGTATCAAACATTCTGAGTCTGAATAATAGGTGTCACTCTCAAACAAATCCGCGATCAGACGGGTGTCAGACTTGATATCCCCAAGAGGGAAGTCTCAAACATCAACGGTCAAACGAGTGCTGCCAGCTCCGGCAAGGCGACTCCATCTTTGGATGAGGATGAAGATGAGCCTACTATCCCTATAACTGTCACCGGTCCCCAACCTTTTGTCTATGAAGCACGGACTCTACTCAATCAGATTATCTCATCCAAAATTTCCAAGGTCACTAGTCGCGTCCGAGACATTCCTGATAACGTATTGCCATTCATTATCGCTCAAAAGACTTCTCTCCTGTCCACCGCTCAAGATGCTGGCGTTACCCTTGCTCTCAATGCTCCTAGCCGTGAAATCACAGTCAGTGGTGATCGCGAGGGTGTCATCCGTCTGGTCGAGTTGATCAAAAGCTTGATCGAGTCACTTAAAACTAGTCTCACATCTCTGAGGCTCGCCTTGCCCAAACGTCAACATCGTTTACTTGTCGGAGATGCCGTGCAAGAAATCACGGCGGCTAGCAAGTGTGCCGTTATTGTTCCCAGCTCTGATGATTCCAGTGACGAGATCACAATTTGGGGTCAGGGTACCGACCTCTCGAGTGGTCTCACAGAGGTTATGCAACATGCCAACTCAAAGTACATACATGAGTTTCCTATCCCAGGTCCTGTGTCTATTTCCCGCAATCTGGTTACCTTTTTCAAGTACATTTCTTATGATAAGACACTGAAGGACAAGAATCCTGGCGTTACTGCTTTCCTTCCGACCGTTACTCAGGACAGGTCGTCTTACATTATTGACCTTATTGGTGAGAAACCTGACGTTGACTCTGCCGTTCGTCAAGTCTCAGAAGCTATTGGCAAACTTTATGGGGCGACCCAAGACGTCACAATCGATTGGTTCTTGCACCGTATCATCATTGGGAAGAATTCCACCAAGTGAGTCATCCATTATCATCTTCAGATCGAACATGTTGATATTCCTAAACCTAGAATCAAGCAATTCCACGAAATAAACAATATTCAGGTATTCTTTCCTAAGGAATCGGAAGAAACTTCATCCGTGCTACTTGTTTACGATCCGTTTTCGCTTAATGCCTCACCTTCTCCGGATGACAAGAAGCGCAATTTGGACGAGGTTACTCAGGTTTTGCTCGCGTTCGCAAAAGATGCTGCAGATGTCAAGAGCCAGAGCATCGTTGTTGAGAAACGCTGGCACAAAGCAATCATCGGTTCAAACGGTGCCACTCTGAAGACGTAAGTTCCCATCTTCCTACACCTACCGCCCTTCTTGATATCTGGCTTCAAAGGATCACTGGTGGAGATGAGACATTGGTAATCAAATTCGGTGCCAAATGTAGTGAAGGTGCTACTGAAGATACCATTCTCGTCCGGGGCGCGAGTACCGACGTTGACCGGGCTATCAGTGAAATCCTCCAAATCGTGGAAAATGCAAAGAATGACGAAATTATCAACAGCTACGTGAGTACCAACCCGTTGATGGTTTACGTCTATCTCAGTATCGATTACAGTCAACTGAGTTCGAGATCGGCCGCGAATACGTTGGTCGTGTTGTTGGTGCTCAGGGTGTTGGTATAAATAGGCTCAGGGACCAATTCGCCGTCAAAGTCGACGTCAATGACGAAGAGGACAAGGAACTCGGTGGCAGGAAGAAGAAAGCGACTGCTCAAAAATCTAAGGTCAAGATCACTGGTCGTGAGGAGAACGTTGAGGAGGCCAAGAAGCGTATCCTTGCTCAGATTGAGCGATTGGTGGGCAAATTTATTGCACAACTATGAAATTTAATGATTACCTCCTTAAACAGGCTGATGAGACGTCTGAAATTTTGAAGATTCCTACCCAATTCCACCCTTCCCTCATCGGTCAGGGTGGCAAGTATGCTATCCGCCTGGAGGAGAAATACACCGTCAAGATTACTTTCCCTCGTCAAAGCGCTAATGCAGAAGGCAAAACTCGTGAACAACTCAAGGCTGATGAGGTCCTCATCAAAGGTGGCAAGAAGGGCGTTATGGGCGCGAAGGCCGAGCTCCTCGAGGCACTTGAAGTGGAGAGGGAATTCAACCATACTTCAGAGTTCACTGTCCCTACTCGCACAGTTGCACGTATCCTTGGCAAGGGTGGCGCAAATATCAATGGAATCAAGGATATGACCGGGGCTGGTGTTGACATCGAGCAATCGCCCAATGATAGTACCATTACCAATGTCTCCCTTCGTGGCACCAAGTCTGCCATCACAGAAGCAAAATCTCTGATTTTGAATATTTCTGACTCAGTGGGTGAGGAAACTATCGTTGCCTTGACAATCGAGAGCAAGTATCATCGTACTTTGATTGGAACCAGAGGTCAAGGGCTTAAGGACCTCATCATCCGTTGCGGTGGTCCAACTGACTCCAAAACACAAGCCGGCCTTGTCCGATTGTGAGTGTTTTGATGTTGCTCGTGATTTGCTACTTATGTTATCTAGCCCTCGCCAAGGTGAGGAGTCAGATGAGGTTCGAATTCGGGGTGATGCAGAGCTCGTCAAGAAGATCAAAGATGAGCTGGAGAGTTCCACTGCCAAACTGCGCGACCGCATTGTTCGAGCTGTAGAGGTTCCCAGTAGTCATTATCGTACCTTGATTGGCCGTGGGGGTCAGCATCTCAACGAACTACAGAATAAGACCGGTGCCCAGGTACAGTTCCCCGGTTCTCGTTCTTATGCTCAGGTTGGAGAGGCAGAGAATGCCGCAGACTTGATTGAGGCTAACCCTGCCGATATCGTCAAAGTTTCTGGTTCCCTTGCAGCTTGTGAGGCCGCCATCGCGGAACTCAAGGTACGTCAGTTCGGTCGTATAAAGAACAGCTTGCATTTATATCGCACGGACAGAGTCGAATCAAACCTCCTTCACCCGAAGGTGTTGTTGGCACCATCACAGTCTTGTTAAAATACAGCGACTTCATCTCACAAAGGGGTGCTCTTGACCGTAAACTCCGTTCTTACAATGTTCAAGTTGAGCGTTCCCGTTACCCGACAAAACCAGCCATTCCTTCTGGCCCATCTTCTCAGGCTGCCCCTTCTGCCCGTATTGACGAGGATGGAGATGCAGCTATACAGTGGATTACTGAAGCCAACTATCAAAATGCCGAAGAGGGGGAATCAATTTGGACTCTCAAGGCACAAGACCAGATTGGATTGGACAAGGCTCTGCAACAAATTGAGGAGGCTCAACAAAAGGCAGTGCAGATGACCCATGTTGGTTATCTTATGTTACAAGATAGAAGCTCTTTCCCCAGAATTGTTGGCTCCAAGGGAGCCAATGTAACTCGCCTCAAGCAAGAGACTGGTGCTGACATCACCGTCAGCCGAGAGAACACTACTATTACAATCATTGGTAAGCCTTCAATTCCTTTGATTTGTCCTTGATCCCTGATTTTTACGCTACACAGGTAATGAATCGAATATTGAGGCAGCTAGAAAAGCGATTCTTGACTTGGTTTCCGGCCGTGCTGGACAATCTCGTCGTAATTAATGTGCTCATACCTCAAGTACCCTTACTGTAGTTTGATCCTCGATATATAGCATTCGGTGGATATGTATGGATTTTTGGATTATTACATACGACCCTAAATGATAATGATGCAAAGGATTCTCGGGCTCGGAACTATGAGCCATTCATTACATATCTGACACAGGAATTCCATCCAAATCGTCCATGGGTTCGCTGTCGCTGTCGATGGATTCGCCGTCAACGTCCATAGACATCTCATCGACATCTGCCAGCTCTACATTTACATCACTATGCATAGGCTCTGCAACCACTCCCTCCACTGGCTCACCGTCTACATCATCTACGGGTATTCCATCAACGTCATC
>Ga0154005_100765_pt1 | contig 10794 bp, 16 predicted proteins | sample TSFL089MetaG_FD_104698 | JGI IMG/M metagenome (GOLD analysis project Ga0154005, IMG submission 104698) | Attine ant fungus gardens microbial communities from Florida, USA - TSFL089 MetaG | ecosystem: Host-associated > Fungi > Mycelium > Unclassified | place: USA: Florida, Lake Talquin State...
GCATCTTAGACAGTGGGAATCGTGCAAGTATCTGTGGAGTTATGGCCAAATGAAGTTTGTGACAGTCATACCCAACCTTGAGGTCCTTGTATCTCCACAGGATCTTATTGCCTTGGGGTCTCTTTATGGTTGTTAGAAGTGTATTGAAAAGAGCTTCTATGTGCACATGGAAGCAAACATCTGCATTTGGCAGTTCCCAAGATATTAACAGATCAGTGTTCAACACTGATTACTTGATATCTCAATAAGTACTGATTGCTTCAGTACATTTATTTCATACATTGTTTGAAAGGTCTTCTTAAGGGCTTTCAGAAACATCTAAGACTGTTGAGATTGTGCAAGTATTTGTGGAGTTATGGCTGAATGAAGTTTGTAACAAAATTATTAGTCTGGCTTAACAGCAACCTGACTTTCCAACACTATCTACTGTTATATACAGACAATTGATGGAAGGGAGCATAGTAATCTAACTTTCCAACACTATCTGCTATTACATACAAATAGTTAGTAGAAGAGAGCATAGTGACCTGACAGTAACATTTACTTAATACCATTCAGAATTAGTAGAGAGATAAAGTTGGACCAAAGACCCAAAATGAAACCCTCCTAACCATAAAAGGGACAAACATGGAAAGGAACAAGTGATAAATACTAAGAGGATCACATACCTGTCATGTGGTTGCCATGTGTAGGATAACTTTTATATAGTAAGTCTCAGTAGTCAGCAATATAGATTGACAACTAACTACCTTTTATACAATAAGTCTACAAAGTAGTCATCAGATATATGAAAGAGACAATATTAGTTGAACATATTTCACCTTAGTGGTCAACAATATAGATTGATGACTAAGGTGTAATAGTAAAAGTGTCTACTATATAAACATAATAATTGGCTGACTGTTGTGGTACTATTGGAGTAATAATATTGGATAAGCTCTGTGTAAGAGTTTAGTCTTTGGTAAGTGACCTCAGACTTAACTCTACTCTAAGTCAGAGTTGACAAAGAGAACTCGTTAGAGTTCTCGCTGGATTGTGTACACTACTTATACAAGTCTGATTATTTGTCCTTATTTACTGATGCAATGATATTACATAATAAAAATAAAATAAATATAAATATTGACCTAGAGGAATTAAGTGGTTTATGATACTATTGCTCTCTCAAGGGTCCTTGTTTTGAGGACTTTTCTTTATAGTTGATCATATAGGTCCCTTAGGTTGCCCATCTCATATTCCTCATCTTTTAGCTCTTCCAAATACTTTCTATCTTCTTCAATTCTCTGTTAATCTTCCTTGTCTTCTTTATTTTACTCTTTTACTATTCCTTTCTTGTATTTGTTCTTCTCTTCATCCATTCTTTTCAGAAATGGATTTCTATTATATCTTCAGAACAGATTCTTCTTTCATCATTTTCAGTTCTTCTTCATCCATTTCCAGTACTCCTGTCACAAACTTTATTTGGCCATATCTCCACAAATGCTTGCATAGTTCCCATGGTCTAAGATATGTCTGAAAGCCCTCAAGAAGATCTTTCAAACGATGTCCAAAACATGTCAAAGCAATCAATACTCATTGAGATATCAGTTAATCAGTGCCAGATACTGATTGGCAGATATTTCAGGAACCACCAAATATGAACATTTTCTTTCATATTCATATGGAAGCTGTCTTCAATATGCTTCTGACAATCATAAATAGACTTTAGGGCAATAAGATCCTGTGTAGATACAAGGACCTCAAGGTTTGGTATGACATGTAGCAACTGAAGTTGTGGTTAAGGAACCCTAACCTCACTTGCACTCTAAGTCAGAGCTTGACAAAGAGAACTCGTTAGAGTCCTTGCTAGTTTGTGTATGATACTTATACAAGTTCCATTATTTGTACATGTTTACTGATACAATGTAATTACATAATTAAATGAAAAAGAAAAGAAAAATAAATAGTGACTTAGGGGAATTTGGTGATTTATAACACCACCCTCCTCTCAAGAGTCCTCATTCCAAGGACTTCTTCACAATTCATCATATAGGTCCCTTAGGTTGCCCATGTTGTAATTTTCATCCCCTAATTTTTCCAAATACTTTCTATCCTCTTTGATCCTCTGTCGATCTTCCTCATCTTCTTCTTTGTTCCACTCTTCTATCTTTCCTCCCTTATATTCATTCTTCTTTTCCTCCATTCTTTTCAAGAACAGATTCCTGCTATATCTAGAGAATGGATTCTTCTTCTATCATCTCCAGTTTTCCTCCATCTTCTCCAATATTCTCAATCATATTTCTTATTGCCCCATCTGTAGAGCAATTTAGCAGTGTACCTTCCTGGTAGTTCCCTGTTGAACATTCTTTTATCTTCCGCTGCCTCTTGTCATCTTACTTCTTCTTCCTCCTCCCTTCAATATTCTCTCTCAAATTCATCATACCAAGTATTTGTCCTGTCCCTGTACTTTCCTCTTGTTTATAATTTTCTCGACCTCCCATTTCTCTTCCCCTTTGATTACTACTGGTTGTGGCATTTCCTTCTTCTGCCCTTTTACTTGTGACTTGTACCGTCGTACTCAACTAATATTTACTACTGGATGTATTCTGACTGTACTAGGCAGATCCAATTCTATTGCATTACTGGAGATTATAGCTTTTACTTTGTAAGGTCCTACAAAGCATTCTGTGAATTTATCTGTACATCTTCCGATCATTTGGTACTTTAGATCCTTAGTGCTGAGCAGCACCAAGTCGCCCACTCAATATTCCTCTACCTCTTCCCTCTCCCTGTCTACGTACTGCTTCATCTCTTTCTGCGCTTTCTGTAGCGCTGCCTTTGCTTCCTCCTGCACATTCTTCATCCTCTCCATGAACTTCTCTGCTCCTTTATGTTTCTCCTTCTTTCTTATCTTGAATCCCATCCTAGGGTCTTGTCCACTATTTACCTTAAAGGACAAAACCTTGGTTCCTGCATGCACTTTGTTGTTATAGGCAAATTCTGCTGTTCCTAGCTATTCTGGCCATTGCTCTTGTCGATGATCAATGAACAGTCATAAGTACTGTTCAAGTTCCTGATTCATCCTTTCCATTTGACCATCTGTCTATGGGTGGAACACTATAGACAATTTTGTCTTAATCCCCAATATGCGATTCAGCTCCTTCATGATACCTGCCGCAAACTGTGGTCCTCTATTAGAGATTATACTATCTGGTAACCCATGTAGTTTTCAAACATTATCTCTAAATAAGCATGCTAATCCTTCTGCACTAGTCTTTTCTGTAGTAGGTATGAAGTGTCACATTTTTGTGAATCTATCTACTACTACTAAAATTGAATTGTATCCCTGTGCTAAAGGTAACTTTGTAATGAAGTATGCACTTATATGAGTCCACACATTTTCTGGAATTGAGTTTGGCATTAATTTTCCTGCAGGTGGTTATGTTCAATTCTTGTTGCGTTGGTAGGCATTGTACCCCTCCACATATTGCTTCATCTCCCTAGTGACACCTGGCCACCAGAAATTCCTCATCACCAGTTCTGCTATTTTCCACTACCTCCCATGTACTCCTACAGGTGTATCATGATGTAGCCTGATCACCTCTGCTCTTAATCTTTCATCTTTAGGGATGTATACTTTTCCCTCTTTTAACATTAGGCCATCTTCCTAACACCATTCTTCATCTCTCAGTATTTTCACTCCTACACTTTCATTTCTTCTACTGCTTTCACCACCTCATCATCTTTTGCTTTACTTTTCCTTACTTTATCTAGTAAGTCCACTCCTTCTATAATCACTTCTGTTACTCTAATCCTCTTTGCTTCCAATCACTCTTTCTTTACCAGCATCTGTTCTTCATTATCCTTTTCTACTCCAACCTCCCAATCTGGTCTTCTACTTAACCCATCTGCCTTCCTGCAATATGCTTTAACACAAAGTCAAACCTTGATAAGTACAAAGCCCATCTTGCTTGTTTATGATTAAGCTTCTAAGTACTCTAGGTTTTTGTGGTCCATTCAGACTTCGAATTTACTTCTAGATTCTTCCAGGAAATACCTCCATGCCTCCAAACAGTGTATTACTGCTAACATCTCTTTGTTATGTATCTCGTAGTTTTGCTCCGTTTCATTTAGTAACTTAGAGACATAAGCAACTGGTCTTTATTTGTTGTCTTTGTACTTAATAGACAACACTCCTTCCGTTGTGAAGTTAGAGGCATCCGCCTCCACTCTTAATTTCTTATTTAAGGCAGGTGCAACTAATAGAGGTTGACTCGTAAAGACTGTTTTCAACTGTTCAAAAGCCTTCTGCTGTTCACCTCCATTTCTCTTCCTTTCTCGTCAGATTGTTTAAGGATCTAGCTAGTTTTGTGAAATTCTTCACAAATCTCCTATAGTAATTTGCCAGTCCCAAGAACTTCCTCACATCTCTGACTGTTTTAGGTGTGGGCCAGTTTAGTACTCCTGCCATCTTATCCTCCTCTATCTCAATCTTTCCCTGAGCCATTACTACTCCCAGGAAATTCACCTTCTGTACTTTCCAAGCACATTTCTCTGGTTTCATGTATAAGTTGTTCTCTTCTAATCTCTTCAGTACTTCTTCTACTAATTTGTCATGTTCCTCCTCCATCTCTGTTCCTATTAACACATCATCCATGAACGCCGCTACCTTCCCCTTGTTGATCATATCTCTTAGGATTTTGTTCATTATGCCTTGGAATGTGGCAGGTGAATTTGTCATCCCAAAGAACATTAGCACTGGTTCATACGACCCCACATGTATAGTAAAGGCTGCTTTTCATTCATCTCCCTCCTTGATTTGCACATTATTGTAGTCCCACCAGAGATCCATCTTAGTAAACACTCTTTGATTTCCCATAGAGTCTACTAGGTCTGTAATTAATGGCAGAGGGTAGTTATTTTTGACTGTCTGCTTGTTGAGCCTCCTGTAGTCCATAACCATGCACTTCCCTCCATCTTTCTTGCCTACAAAGAACACCAGCAATGTTTGAGGTGATTTTGAAGGTCTGATATATCCCTTTTTCAGATGCTTGTCAACAAAATTTTGTACCTTCTCTTTCTCGTTCCTAGAAAGAGGGTATACTCTTGCTTTACTTGCTTTGAAGTCATCATTGAGATCTATCACATGATCCCATGCCTTCCTGACTGGCATCCTCTCTGACTCTACCTTCCCAAATACTTTCAACCACTTATGGAACCTCTTAGGTACCATTTCTTCCACCTTTCTGTGATCCACTTCAATTTCCTTCTCCCTTCCCCAATCTTCCTTTTTGTTCACTGCCCATCTGACAATTTTCTTCTCATCCTCTCTGATTTCCTTCTTCCCCTAGATCCTTACTGCCTTTCCACACAGTGGTGGGCATCTTGTCATCCTCACTTCTCCCTTTTCCTAATCAATTTTTGGATTATGGGCTGCTAATCATGGCATGCCCAATATTACATCCATCTTCCCCAACTCACACACATCCATTCGCACTCTCTCTACATGTCCTTTGTAGAACATGTTTACTTCCACCTCATGAGTAATTGCACCTCCACTGTTACCAGTGCCATCCACATTTCTCACTTGTAAAGGTCAATCCAGTTTGATCAACCTATATCCTTTTTTCTGAGCCAAACTTTTGCTCATAAACATCACCATTACTCCACTATCAAGCAATGCTTTCACTGTTCTCCCTTCATGAGTATCCACTCTTTCAATACTCATATTCATCCACACTTCTCTCAGAGGCTTAAATGTTTGCCTCACTTCTCTTGCTTCCCCTTTCTGCACTGCCTTCTGATTGACAGTTCCTGCCACTCCCCTCAGATCAGTGATTCCAGCCCTCCTCTTCTAGGCCCTAGGCATAGTTCATTCCACTTTTCTACCACAATTCCACCATGGCATCTTCTTTCCTGTCCTACAGGGTGGACAGAAAACTTCCCCTTTTGCATTTCTTTCCACTTTTCCTCCAACCACTGCATCTTTTCCTCCACATGTGCTACACTTTGCCCGCTCTGCTCTTCCGCTTTCTGCTTCTCTGTCTCTCCAATTCTATGCTTCTTTGCATTCTCCACACCACATAGTACACCACTGCTCTTTACTCAGGAACTCTTGCCCTTGGTTCTCCTGTGTTTTTGTCCCTTATAGTCACACCCTCTGCACTCTACTAAGGTCACTACCTCCCACTTCATTGTCCATCCCTCCATACTCATCACTGCTCCTCGTAGAGGTGATCCCTTTACTCTACAATGCTTCCTTATCTTCTCCCACACTTTACACAATGGTGCCACTTCCTCTTCTTTCCTTTCCTTTCTACCCTTTGGACACTCCCACTTCTTGTGCCCTTCTTCTCCACATGTGAAGCACCTTGGTGTTTCTTTGACCACCTCCTGCTTCCTCAAATCTTTCATCCCACATTGCATTACTCAACTCCCCAACACTTTGAATCTATTCCCCCTCATCATGCTCTTCTTACTTTCTTCTCCACTTCTACAGTGCCAGGCGAGGTGCCCAAACTTTCCACACTTCCTACATATTTTTTCTTCTCTCTCCTCTAATTCCACCCTTAATTTGGCAAGGGCCCACCTTTGGTTGAGCATCTTGCTCATAAGTCAATTGTACACTTCTAAGGACATAGTGTTTTGTACTTAGAAGGGCTGGTTGTTGCAATGTTGTAAAAAAAGGATTATATTTCTTGAGGGTGTGTTGTCTTCTTCAAGGGCTTACAGTACGTCTGCTGGAGTGCACAAATCTTCTCCCAGCCAGGTGCCTACTGCCTTACTGACTACTACCCTAATGATACTGTGGTTATCACTCCAAGGAGGAGATCCCTACACTAATTGCCTTTTTAAGGATGCGGCAATATTCCTCTGCATAGACTGATCACAATGGACCAGTAGTACAAAGTATATAAAATGAAGAAGTGTACAAGTACATTACTAAACACTGCTCAATTGTGAGGTCAGATCTTAGACACAATACCTGAGCTTGGTACTGCACTGCCACCATTAGTCCCTAACTGACTAATAAGTCCCCTTAAGCTTAGGGCCCAGCTATGTCATAGTGGTCATTGATTGTGATAATCAACATACCGAGGATGATAAGAGTGAGTGTGCTCAGAACCAAGGCAGTTAGGAGCTGGTAGTGAGAAACAAGTTCTAGTGTAAAGACTCAAGTACCATTTGGATAACCTTAACCTAAGTCTTACTCTTTATTAGAGTTGACAAAGAGAACTTGTTAGAGTCCTTGCTAGATTATGATCGCTACTTATACAAGTCCAATTATTTGTACATGTTTACTGATATGATATCATTACATAATTAAATGAAAATAAAAATGAAAAGAAAAATAAATAATGACTTAGAGGATTTGTGCAGTTCATGGGATATGACTACAAGGGGACAAAGATGCAGAGGAACCAGGAACAAGGCTTCCTGGGAAAGAAGCAACTGTGCAACATATGGTGTGGAGGATGTAAAGAGGCATGGAACTGGAGAGATAAGGAAGCAGAAGAGGGAAGAGTAGAAAGGGTAAAGTGTGGTACATGTAGAGAAAAAGACGCAGTTATTTGGAAGACAGAGCAGAATGAAAAAGGGGAAGTTTTCTGTCCACCTTGTAGGACAGGAAAGAAAATGCTGTGGTGGAATTGGGGTGGAGAGGTGGAATGGACAGTGCCTAGGGCCCATAAGGGGAGGGCTGGAATCACTAATCCAAGGAGAGTGGCAGAAACTGTCAATCAGAAGGTAGTACAAAAGAAAGGGGAAGCGAGAGAAATGAGCCAAACATTCAAGCCTCTAAGAGAAGTGTGGATGAGTGTGGGTATTGAGAAGATAGACACACATGAAGGGAGGATGGTGAAAGCATTGCTTGATAGTGGAGTAATGGTGATGCTTATGAGCAAAAGTTTGGCTCAGAAAAAAGGATATAGGTTCATCAAACTGGATTGACCTTTGCAAGTGAGGAATGTGGATGGCACTGGTAACAGTGGAGGTGCAATAACTCATGAGGTAGAAGTAAATATATTCTACAAAGGACATGTTGAAAGAGTCAAAATGGATGTATGTGAGTTAGGAAAGACTAATATAATCTTGGGCATGCCATGGTTGGCAGCTCATAATCCAGAGATAGATTGGGAGAAGTGAGAAGTGAGAATGATGAGGTGTCCACCATTGTGTGGAAAAACAGTGAAGATGAAAGGAAAGAAAGAGACAAGAGAGGATGAGAACAAGATTGTGAGATAGGCAGTAGATGAAAAGGAAGACTGGGGAAGAGAGAAAGAAATAGAGGCAGATCATAGAAAGGTGGAGGAAATGGTGCCCAAGAGGTTCCATAAATGGTTGAAGGTGTTTGGAAAGGTGGAGTCAGAAAGAATGCCAGTTAGGAAGGTATGGGATCATGCAATAGATCTCAACAATGACTTCAAAGCAAGCAAAGCAAGAGTGTATTCTCTCTCTCGAAATGAAAAGGAGGAGGTACAAAAGTTTGTCAATAAGCACTTAAAGAAGGGATATATTAGACCTTCTAAATCACCTCAAACCTCTCTAGTATTCTTTGTAGGAAAGAAAGAGGGAGGCAAACGCATGGTTATGGACTATTGTAGGCTGAACAAGCAAATAGTGAAGAACAACTATCCACTACCATTAATTACAGACCTGGTAGATAGTATGGGTAACAAAAGAGTATTCACCAAAATGGACTTACGATGGGGATATAACAATATGAGAATAAAAGAGGGAGATGAGTGGAAGGTAGCCTTCACTACACATGTAGGGTCATATGAGCCAGTAGTAATGTTCTTTGGGATGATGGACTCACCAGCCACGTTCCAAGGCATGATAAACAAAATCTTAAGAGATATGATTAATAAGAGAAAGGTGGCAGCATGTGTAGATGATGTGCTGATAGGAATGGAAATGGAGGAGGATCATGATATGATTGTAGAAGAAGTGTTGAGAAGATTAGAGGAGAATGACTTATATGTGAAACCAGAGAAATGCACTTGGAAAGTGCAGAAAGTAGACTTCCTGGGAGTAGTAATAGGTCAGGGAAAAATTGAGATGAAGGATAAAGTGGCGGGTGTACTAAACTGGCCTATGCCTAAAATGGTCAGAGATGTTAGAAAGTTCTTGGGTCTCATCAACTACTACAGGCAATTTGTAAAAGACTTTTCCAAAATAGCCTGACCCTTGAATAATTCAACAAGGAAGGAAGAAAAGTGGAAGTGGAGAAGCGAGCAGCAGGGAGTATTTGAACAGCTGAAGCAGGTTTTCACTAGCAGACCTTTACTAGTTGCACCAGACATAGACAAAGAGTTCAGAGTTGAAGCAGACACTTCTAACTTCACAACAGGAGGAGTTCTGTCAGTTAAATGTGAAGATAGTAAATGGAGACTAGTGACTTATATTTCTAAATCATTGAACAAAACTGAACAAAACTATGAAATACATAATAAGGAGATGTTAGCCATAATATGCTGTTTAGAGGCTTGGAAACACTTTCTGGAAGGGTCCTGAAGTAAATTCAAAGTCTGGACAGATCATAAGAACCTAGAGTACTTCATGAGCAACCAAAAGAAGCAAGATGGGCTTTGTACTTGTCAAGGTTTGACTTCATATTGAAGCATATTCCTAGAAGCAAGATTGGAAAGGCAGTGATGGGGATAGGTAAAGGGAATTTTTGTAATGTGTGTGTAGATAGAAATATAAATGTGCTTTACTGTCCTTACAAAAGTGGACACTATCAAGTCAGAGAATCAAAATCTCCAAGTCGTTCCACAATTGTGTGCAATTGAGTAGGCACTGGGGAGGTAGTCAAATATAAAAGGGAGGGGCTCAAAAGATAGTAAAAGCTTGTTATTTAGACACTAGAATAAAAGAAATGTTTTTAGTTTCCACTCGAGAGCACTCTCACCAGTTGGATCTCAAAGGTGGATGTTCCTCTTACACTGTAGCACTACTGTCCAAGGTACTAGTCTAGTAGGCTGGCTTGCCGTTGATACAGCAGTCCTACCTAGATCTCATATTGCCCTCGTGCAAGCTCGCTCTCAACTGACCATACAGTTGGCAACTTACTCTGAAAACACATAGCAAGCAGTTTAGCTCTTAGTCCAAGCAAATGCCCAAGTCCTCCTTTAGAGTGGGTATCCCTTGAGGGAAGTTTTATAAAGTTTTATAAAAGAGAGGGACAGAAAAAGAGCTCTTAGTCACTCAAGTCAAGTTTTAGCTCTAGAGCAACAAAAGGCAAAGATGGGGGTTCTTCTTCTTGTGCCTCTCCATGCTACTAGAGTATTATATTAGTATTACAAAGCCAAGAATGCAACAAACAAGATAAGAAAGAAATCCTCCAGATTACTCAAAAAGGCAGGTAGAATGAGTCGAGTCTGCATCCAATCATGCAATAGCTGCTCTCCATACTTCCTATTCATTTCCTACCAACTTTCTTTATCTTATCAGCCAACCTTGAGCCTGTTCTAAGGGTTCTTGGGTGCTCGAGAGGTTCTTCAGACATTGGTCCAACTACTCTCGAATATGTCTTTGTCATCGATATCACTCCTTTCTGCTTCCAACTCTCCTGATTCCTTTCCTAAACCTTCCTCTACTCTCTTTTCTATTTCCTGTTCACATCTCTCAGGTCCTTCTTTGTAGTAATCCTTAGTGGAGATAACCTCAGATCACACTCTAAGTCAGACATGACAAAGAGAACTCGTTAGAGTTCCTGCTAATTGGCGCAGCTACTTATACACGAATATGTGTTTACAAGTATTTGTCTAAACTATTTTATCCCGTGCATCTCTTTTGAGTCATGATATCCCA
>Ga0154005_100767_pt1 | contig 10741 bp, 6 predicted proteins | sample TSFL089MetaG_FD_104698 | JGI IMG/M metagenome (GOLD analysis project Ga0154005, IMG submission 104698) | Attine ant fungus gardens microbial communities from Florida, USA - TSFL089 MetaG | ecosystem: Host-associated > Fungi > Mycelium > Unclassified | place: USA: Florida, Lake Talquin State Forest...
CAAACTAAAAAATTTATCCTCTCTATAAAACTCAATACTTAAAATAAAATGGATAGCCTTGAAGGTAGGGCCTTAGCCGCTATTAAAATTACAAATAAAAAAGATGTAAAAATCATAACTGTACCTCTTTTATAATATCTAATTATTTCACTAAATATAATCATAAATTTTATTTTCATATTTTTTATTGAGGTGAGTGTTTAATAAAAATTTAAAAACAAACAAAGCTAATCTCGTACTGGGAATTGAAAGTGGGTTAATTTATAATTATCCAAATTTATTAGATTAGAAATTATAATTTATATGCTAGCTTAAAACAAAAATAAGAAGGATATTCTTAACCTTGACTTAAGGTAAAAATAAAATTTAAGGTTAGATAGGGAACAATTAATGTAATTCTATAGCATCTCTTAAGTAAGAGCAAACTAATAGAGTAAATACGAATGCTTGTATTAATGAAACAGCTAATTCTAAACCGATTAAAGCTAAGAATATAGTGAAAGGTACTAAAGTAATTATAGCTACAATTAAACTACCTGTGAATAAATCATATAAATAAGTAGATAAAATTTTCAATAGTGTGTGACCAGCCACTAAATTAGCAAACAATCGTACTCCTAAAGATACAGCTCTAGCTAAATATGAAATTAATTCAATTAATACTAATAAAGGTAGGGGTCAGCCATAATTGTGAACTGCCCTCAGAACCGTACGTGATAGTTTCCCATCATACGGCTCGCCACGATGACACGTAATCCATTATAGAAAAGGGTTATAATTTTTGTTTTTTCTTTTTAATCTAATTAGTTTATTACCGATATTCACTTATTTTTTTAAAATCTGCATAATTTAATTCGCCTTTATGATACAATTTATGAAGGTAAGCACAAATAGGCTCATCAGAGCACCTTTAAATTCAGCAAAAAAATATTTTATCTCCTTTTCTGTATTTGGCTCTTACTTTCTTTACGGATTTAAGGTGGGTTGCTGCATTGGATGTGCTGTGCGGGGTTCTATGTCTGTAGAGGATCCACAAATTTGACATGTTTTCTCAAATGAGCTTTTTTTAAGTTTAGCCGTTCAGGTTTGTTAAAATGGAGTAGTTTTTTTGGATCAGCATTTGATTTAAAATCATGTAAAACTTTTAGTGAAGTTGGATAAAATAGTGTTACATCAGTATCAGGACACTTTAAGTTGGATCCGAAACGTTTAAAAACTTGTTTAATAGTTTTGAGTTTTAATTTTCGAGCCAAAGTTAGAGCGCATGAGGCTTTCAATAACCATATCACGCGCCAAAGTCTAAACCTATTAGAAGCAAAACTGTAGAAGTTCAATATACCATGTATCTTTAAATTGAAAAATGATAATATTTCATAATGAGTCAGATTAACAATAGGAGTGTGTGCTTGGGGTAAAACAGCACCAAGGTGATTCTGTCTAACAAACCCTCCTTTTTTAAGCTCCATTATTATTTTATTTATGGAAGCATTAACCATAAGTTTATACACACCTCCGGCTTTTCCATCTACGTGTTTAACTCTCCATTCGGGTTTTGCTCTCAGTTTTCTTATATCGGCACCTAGAAAAGACCATTTCTCATTTAGCATATTGCTAATAACAGATTTTTTCATATTTAGTTCCAAACCACAATTAGATTTTAAGAAGTCCTTAATTAATTGTTGAATATTTTTGGCATCTTGTATGCTCCCACTAACTAAAACAATAAAATCATCAGCGTATCTAATGTATTCTATTTTTTTTACGGCTGACTCTACTTTAGGGTCCGTAATTAGTGTTCTCCTTGTTAGTCTTATTTTTCTTAAAATTCTCAGTCTTTTTACAGGATCAATTGAACCTCCTCTTTGTCTTGCAAGTTTTTTATAAATAGGATTTATAGAGATTCTTCTTTTGTTCCCTTCTTTTGAAGGGTTATTTTTGGTATAACTATCCATGAATTTATCCAGTTCATGTAAAACTATGTTTGCAAGTAAGGGACTTAAAAGACCTCCCTGGGGAGTTCCCATATTATAACTTACAAGCTTGACAGGTTCAATGTATCCTGCTTTAATAAATTTAGTGATGAGTTCAATTATTTTAGAATCTCCTATCTTACTTTTTATTCGGGTCAATATAATTTCGTGAGGAATTTGGTACAAACATTTAGTGATATCTCCCTTAATTACTCAGTTATGTTGATGTCCTACTAAATATAGTCTTAGGAGTGCTGAGTGTATAGATCTTTTTGGTCTGAAACCATGAGATGAATTAAGAAATAGGGGTTCATATATAGCTTCAAGAACAGCATGTAGTGCCTTTTGTACTATCTTATCTCGAGGAGAACTAACACAAAGAGGTCTTTGCCGTCCATCTGGTTTATGATTATAAACTCTACGATTCGGCTTAAAGTTAAAATTTCCAATTCTGATAGAATCAGCAGTTTCAACAAACCATTTTCAGTTTAAACCATCGATAGTATAACCGTCGGAGCCAGGAGTCATGTTACCTTTTTTCTTTGCTATTTCTTCATAGCATGCCACCAAAAAGAGTGGATCGGATATAAATTTTATTAGATTATAGAATTTTTGTTCCGGTTTTCTATATTGTTCCAACTCATTTGTAACGATAGTAGTAACCCCGACTCGTTTAGCCACCTTCGCAGGTTTTACCTCTCTTACCGGGTTTGTTTTGTTATTATCTAAAGCTTTATAATGTGGAGTATCATCGCTGCTTCCCTTTGTGTTATAAATACTACTATGGAAGCTCCGTTTCCGCTTATAAATAGAGGCGGTTGAATCCCGAAGTTGACTATGTGTTGTGTTTAGGGTCCATATAGTTTTAGCCGCCTGCTCATATTTCTTACTTCCTATATGGGAAGAACGTCTAGAATTTTGACAACTTATAATACTAGTACCATTATTATAAGCAATTCTAGAAAAATACCGATATATTCTGCTTAAGATATTTTCCGTAGCCTGGAGGCGTTTATGAGTATCAGGTTTGTTAACCTCGGCATGACTATTCCTGCTTATAAAGTCCTCTTTTGATGACAGCCTCAATCATACTTTACATTTATTCTCTGCTATCCATTCTCAATAACTTATTAGCTTAAAGAGGCGGGAGAATCCGCAGCTTGCATCAATTAAATTGGTCAAATATACAAGAGAGATCGGACAAGATCTCAGACAACACACGTCCTCATACGGCGCACGTACTAATGCTAAAGGTGTTCCTGCAGGAATAAAGAAAGAGAAGAATTTAATACCATGTATAGATAAAGCTAAAATTGTTACACCTATAAAGATTGTAACACTTAAACCTAAAGAAACAACTCCACTAGCTGTTATAGCAAATGAATAAGGTACATTAGATATTAAGTTACCTATTAATATAAAGAAGAATAATGAATATACAAAAGGTAAGTATATTTCACTTTGTGCTCCTATTTGTTCTCTTACCATAGAACTTAAACTAGCATATGATGATTCAAATGAAATTGACCATTTACTTGGTATTAAATTTGATTCATTATTACCTAAGTAGTGTAAACCTACAACTACAAATAATACGAATAAAGAATATAAACCTAAATTTGTTAATGTTAAATTTAAGTGACCTAATATTGGAGCATTTAAGCCTATTAAGCTTGTAACTTCAAATTGACTTAATGGAGATAAGATGAATAATGTTTTCATAACTTTTTTTTATTTATTTATTTGACTGTATTTTATTACATTTGATACCTAATTATTATTAAAATTAATTTATTTTTTATTTTTTTTTAAATTAAAGTAATATTATTATATTTTTTATATAACACTAAGAATAATTTATGACTCAATATTTGAGTTTACTTTACTTTACTAGTAAACAAACAAACAAACAAAAATCTTATCAGGGTGTAAAATTTTATTTGGAATTTGGTTGCCTTCTTGCATTGCTACTGTTGGTGAGTAATAGAAATAGAAATAGAAATAAAAATAAACCTTTTTAGGCTATTTATAGCTAACCTTTGTTAAATTTACTTTATGTTCCAATACAATCCTATACACTCTTCTTGTAATTGAAAAAAAGCATTAGTAAAGCAGCAATATTTTCAATTTTTTATGCCTTAATTTTGTATAAATTTACTAATAGATAGATATCCAATTATCAATTTTAGTTATTTTTTAGGGGTTTTATCTATAATGATTATGCTGCAACTTGCTTTGTTGACTTGCAATTCTATTCAAATTATAATAGCTGAAAAATTACAGCCTAACTAAAACTGCCTTAGCATAAAAAGAGTGATTTTATAGATATATGACATAGTCTTTCTCTAGAACTAATTCATTTAAAAACAAGTTATGTGTTTCTATTCTAGAAACTAAAATTAATAATTGTTGTAATCGATAAAACAAAAAAATATATTATGAAATATTTTAGGTTTGCGGCTATTTGTTGTTGCTTATATTGAAATATAAATTAGAAATAAAAATAAAAATAGAAATAAAAATAACAATGGGGTGTTGTGGTTTGGTTGTGTTTTAAAAATGGCAAGCAAGTAAATTATTCTAAGGGAAAGATGTATTTATTAAGCAAATTACATTAATTTTATTAATAAAGTATTTTAATTGCTTTAACTTATTAATTATTTATGTATTAAAAATTTTTGCCTCTTTGTCTAATATTAAAATATTATTTTTGCCTATATTTTTTGTGAGCAGTAAAGGAATCGAACCTTTTACGGCTATTAACCAATTCTTTTACAGAGAACCACCATTACCAATCGGATCACCTGCCCTTATATAAAACATTAACTTTCCTTAGCAATATAATATTAATTAATATAACTCTCTTTTATAATATATATATATAATATGAACATTTGAGTTAGGAATAATAACTATTTAATATGGTCTATAATTTTTTATTTAAATGATGATTTAATCCAAATAAAAATCCAATCCAATACTAAATCCATATTCTTATAATAATACCTGTTGCCTTAGATGTTCAATAAGGAAATATTTTTTTACTGTTACTGTATTTAAGCCAGCCAATAACAATAAAATGCAGCCTAACCAATATATAGCCAAATTAAGCTATAAGGGAAAATTAGTGGGTGTAATTTCAATTTATGAAACATTTAGTTTTATGATTAAATATATATTATATACTTGATTAATAAGGAGCTATATCGAATGCTATTAGTATACTAGGTACTAATATGATAAATGCTACCGCTACAGGTAATAAATTTAACCAACATAAATCGATTAATTGATCATATCTTAATCTAGGTAAAGTTGCTCTGCACCAAACAAATAAGAAACAGAAAATACAAGTTTTTAAACCTAAAATTATAGATTGTAAATTAAATAAAGAATCATTAATAAAGATTTCAGGTAAATTATATCCTCCTAAGAATAAGATAGCAGTTATACAACTAAATAATACTATTGAAGAATATTCACCTAAAAAGAAAAAAACAAAAGGTACAGATGAGTGTTCAGTGAAGAATCCAGCAACTAATTCTGATTCCATACAAAACGGTAAATTTGTAAATTAATACAGCTTTAAATTTTTTTAATTATTTTAAATTTTGCCAATTGGTTCTATGTGTAAATTAAGCTAGATAGTTTAAATTTTTAATCTAAAGATAATTTAAAGTTTTCATATAAAGTATTTACCTTGAAAAAGTTTTCTGATTTAAGCTATCTTAAGAAATTTTACAAAAGAGTTGATTTATTTAAATTAAAATCATAGGGTTTTTTTTTTTGCTTAATTTTGTATAAACTTTAACTAGCTTTTCATGGTTAATAAGAAAAACTTTATAATCCTATTGGATTTTTCCAATAAATCTTACCATTTTAAAAATTTTATCGTGATGTTCGATCCCTTATCTGGGCGCTGTTATTAACCTAAACTTTTCCTATTCATAGGGTGTCCAATACTCAAGGCGAAAAATAGTGGTCCTGGTTTGCTTATAGCTTATATAGCTTCTCAATATCAATAATACTGTGTTTTGGGTTCCCTTAAATAGGATGTTCCTTTTATGTTATATACGAATCTTACGCTTCATTTTTGCTATAGCTCTATGTTTATTTTTTGATCTGATCATAAACTACCCTTTAGTTCGCGAAAAAAAACCAAAGATATACTTATAAAGATATATAATTATTGGAAAGGGAAGATTTTAAATTAAAATTTGAGCCTGCGGGGTTTTAAATATCAACATTAAAGTAAAGTACTCATTATTTATAGATCTCTGTGACCTTTGGATATTTAATCTTTTTATGAAATTGTTAAATAACAATAATAAAATTATTTAGGATCAGCCTTATTTCTATTAGATATACTTCTCTGCAATATAATATTTTTTTGTTTTACTTTACTAGTAAAAAACTAATTCCTTTAATGTTTAAAACAATCCCTATATCTAATTTAGATCCTATATATAGTTTTTTATTTAAGTTATTATATTATATTTAATAATATTAATTCCGGATTAATAGGGGTACAATAGCCTTTAACTTTTTTTTAATTTAATTTACAATTTAAATAGTTTATAATTTGAAAGGTTTCTATTTTATATAATTATACTGGCAATAGTATAGGAGCACTTAGATTTAATATATCTGTAACTTGACCAGGGCAGTTGTTTTTCTTTTCTTCACATATAATGTATGGCAGTCTTAATTAAAAAAACCCTATAAATAAAAAAATAAAACTTAAACATATAAGATTAAAACTCCTGGTGAGGAGAAAATTTTAAAATATAAGAATTAAAAAAAATTTTGTTTTTGTTTTTGTTTTTGTTTTACCATATTTACTATGCCTTTCGACAAAGATTGGACTATATCATCTTTAAATCCAAGTACCGCGTATAGTCTCTGAGGATCCTACTTTAATATTATCTGTTTTTAGTATAGCATAGCATAGAAATCAATTAGATAAATATAAATATTATTTGGTTTCCTGCTGATTATCCATTAATACTTATTTAATTAAAGTAAAGTTAACTTTTTAAATAAAGTCTATACTTGAAATTTTCACTTTTGTTCTAAGTATTCAAGTCTTTAGGATATTCCAGCATATAGCGATATTTATCAATAGAGGCCAAACTAATTAATTGCTTTCTCACCATTGGCACTAACAATTTAAACCTATTAAGTGGTTACGATACGAGTTTCTTAGTAATATATAATACTAGTCCACTTTTGCGGTTAAAGTCTATAATAGTAGGCTAGCCTCTTGTAAATCAAATGGAGTTCTAGATGTTTCAGCTAAGATAGCAATAAAATAAAATATAAATACTGGTAACAATGGTACTATAAACCAAATAGCTTGTTGACTTTCTATTATAGTAGTGAAATTTAATGATCCAGTTAATAATATTATTATTAATATTGCTGAACTTAAAATTAATTCATAAGATATCATGGCTGCTGTTGATCTTAAACTTCCTAAAAAGGCATACTTAGAATTTGCTGACCATCCAGCTAATAATACTCCATATACACCTAATGAAGATAAAGCTAAAGTATATAAAATTCCTAATGATAAATCTGATAATGTTAATCCTTGTCCGAAAGGTATAATTCCCCACTAATATATCATATTCTTTTGTAGATCTTTTTATATGAATTATAAATTATAAAGTTTAAATTAAGTATTTACAGCTATTTTTGCTTTGCTATTTTCTAATTCTAAAGCATAGAGAAAATTACATATGATTTTATTCATTCTTGAGGTATTGATGATTTATTAAATCTTATTCTATATAACCGATTTTTTTATTCTATTAGTCCACAAGATAAATTAAATATTGAAATTAAGTGTGTTTTTATTACCCTCTTCCTTAGTATAAGATTAAGTAAAAATAATTTAATTTAATTTAATTTAATTTAATTAATAAACCTTTATGACTCGTAAAGCGTCCATAATCCAGTAAGGTAATATAGTTCTAGTGATAGTTCTAGTGCGGTTAATTTATTTTAACTACAATTAGGAATGATTCTGCACAATTTTAATATTTTTATTATTTAATTTAATATTAAATTCTTCATTAATGAATATTTTAAATGAATAAATCTAATGTCCGTATTTTTATGCGAAAAGAAGAAAAGAAGAAAAAAAAAAGCTTTAGTGAATTTATTAAATTTTCTTTTACACCCTTTATCTCAGCCGGTTATCTTAAGGTTTAATCAAAAGATTGAATACAATGATAAATTAAATATTTTTGTTTAGACATATGAAATAACATCCTAGTTTGACCTTTTAAATAAAATCGCTATGCTGTTAAATCTCCTAATATTGAACCATATTGGACTTATACTCTGTCCTGTTCTGTACTGTCCTGTTTGAGAATCTTTAATTTATGGAGCTGTTAGAGTTTTAGTTCCTTTAATTCTTAAAGAAAAAAAAGAAAAAAAAGAAAAAAAAGAAAAAAAAAAATTTGTGTAGAAAAAAGAAAAATGGTTCGGGTTTTACAGCTATCCCTTTATAGGGGTGCAAAAAAAGAAATAGATTTAAAATAAATTAATTCACTATTATAATTTAATCAATATTGAAAAGATACCCAACTATATAATTACAATTGGACTATATATTTAATATAAAGTAATTAAATAAAAAATTTTTAACTAACCTTATACTATTTCACGTATAGTCTCTGAGGATCCTACTCATAATATTATATTTAAGCATATAATTTTGGTTTCCTGCTGATTAGCCATTAAAATTGAAATTGTTACTATATATAGAGAGAGTATTCAAGATATTAGGACCTTCCAGCATATAGTGAAATTTTAATTAGGCCAGGTTTTTTTTTGTTTTTTTGTTTTAAATTACTTCTTCTTGGGTATTGTAATTAAATTAACAAAACCTAATAAACTAAAGATTAAAGTAGATACTGGGGCTAAATAGAATAAAACCTTATTAGATTGAGATGGTATTACTGTTTCTTTTACTATTAATTTTAATGCATCTGCGACTTAACCTAATCACATTAAGGCTCTACATATTAACCTACTTAGGCTTGCTGTTTGCGGAGTTAGGTTGTATTAATACCCTTGGATTTGGATTGGTTACCTGTATCTAGTTTGGAAGGCAGTGTGACAGCGCTAATTGGCATAGCTTCCGCCGCTTTTCTAATACTTCGAAAAGGTTTGTTATTAACCAGAGTAAAACTTTTTACATCGTAAACATATACTTTTGTACCTGACAGTTATGCTGCAACTTCCTCCGATTTTATTATTGGACCTTTACCAAAGAAAGGGTTTAAAGATCCTATTCGATAAGCACTTTTTTTACTCGTGTCACAACGGTATCTTTACGTACTTTTAAAGTAGCACTTAATTTAGACCGAGTTAGTAATGACTGAGTACCTGGAACTCGGGAATCAGTGGAATTTTTCATAATAACATTGAGTAAAGGATGAAATGTAAGCAGGTACCAGTTTTCTCGTTCTGGTAGCATATCTCGTGGACAAGTTTCAATTACTGTTATTTAAATTTTATTTCAGCCAAATACCTTAAGAAAAAGGGCTAGTAAATTATGTTTAATTGGGCCATTGAAGTAGTGGTATTTAAAACGCAGAGCTAGGTCCGAAGATGAACACTATTAAGTAAAGAGACGGTATGTTAGGAATGTTAATTTGTAGATACCACTAACTCCTTTCCAACTATTTCTGAACGAGACAATGTCACGAGGTATATTAGCATAATGCGCAACTGCTGTGTGTTTTTTGGTTCGTACAATTTTTGGCCAATACTTGTATTTAAGAATATGCCGGTATAATAACTTCCGTCAGCTTCACCCTTAACAAAAGGTAAAATAGATAAGCAGTGGATTTCACTTTCGTTAATATTTCAGTAGAGGCTAAGAGAGACTAATAGAAGTATTGCTACTTAGGTGGTAAACTATATCATCATGCTTTATTAGCTTGCAGAACGTGTAGTCTTTGAGGGGATAGTCATTATTGACAATCTTCCCTGCTGATTGTACTTTAAGGATAAATTTTACTGGTATGGAACCTAGTACACCCTTATGCGCGTAGTTCCCAGCATATAGTTCTGTTTTCAATCATCTCTCTCGAGAGGATGCCGCTCGCCATTCCAATTTATGCTACGGTTGTAATATTCCATAATACCCTACTGTATTCATGGTATCAAATTTATCTTACAAATAAATATCTAAGCTAATTATCTTCCTTTATTCATACCTCCTTTAATTGGATGATCCTTAATTTTGGTTGTTTTGTTTTTTTAAAAAATACACACATACACACATACACACATCCTGATGTAGGTTCCTTAGTTCTTATTAACTCTGCTACTTTTGTTTTTGTTTTTATCTAAATAGTATTTATACTTTACTCCAACTATTTTATAGTTATAAACAAAATGGTTTGATTTTTAGAGCCATGTTTAAAAACAGTGTAATCTTTCCAAGTAGAATTTTTAAAGCTGCTTAGGTACCAAAATGAAAGTAATTTATAAAACTATTCATTAATTCCTTATCTCTTTCGTGTTAACTAATTTTAGCCACATGAATAAGGAAACTTGAACACCTAATTTATATTTTTTTGAATTTTTCATTCTAACATGCTCCACTAGTAGACCCTGAAAACCAATTAGGGTACATTATTTGTTTGTTTTATTTTTAACGGCAACAACTGGTCTTTCTATTTTATTCATCTTTGGAAAATTTGTTTTTAATTCTTAAGATAAACTTAAATTTAAATACCCTTTAAATGCCA
>Ga0154005_100769_pt1 | contig 10738 bp, 9 predicted proteins | sample TSFL089MetaG_FD_104698 | JGI IMG/M metagenome (GOLD analysis project Ga0154005, IMG submission 104698) | Attine ant fungus gardens microbial communities from Florida, USA - TSFL089 MetaG | ecosystem: Host-associated > Fungi > Mycelium > Unclassified | place: USA: Florida, Lake Talquin State Forest...
GTTATGTTATCAATGTCTAGGTTTTGATCCAAATACATGATTTGATGTTGTCTCTTCCAAACCTGAACAACCCAGACAATTGTTGCTGATATAGGTATATCTCCACATTACACATCCATCTTCCAGGTTTAAATAAAACCTCTTATTCTGACCCTGCTCCTTCAAATTGTGAGGCTATAGCTGGACAATCTGTACCCAAATTTTACCCACAGGTCCTCTCAAAACACATTATTAGGTGTCCTCACTAGGAAGGAAAAAAGGGGATATGAACAAGCTCTCTCAGTGTCAGGACCTGCAGGACAATCCCAGATCCCCCTCAGAGGGTATGAGGTTAAAGACAAGGAGAACTCAACAGAGTTCCTTCTATGAATTGTCTAGCTATTTATATAATTACAAGTGGCTATGCTAAGGCTATTCTAAGAGAGATCACGGTATCTATTAGCTACCATCTGTCAAGTCCTGAATAATTCCCCATGTCAGACAGCTTCTACTCACATGTTCTTCCACACATGGCAGCTGCCTGATAGGTATGTGATCAAGCTCAGATCATCACTTGATCTTTCCCATGCTTGTCCCTTTTATGATTGTGACATTCCCACGTTGTAGTCATTATGTTCGTGTTATTGTATAGTTGTTAATTAATTAGATTTAATAAAGAAAAAGATAAGCATCAGAGCGAATCATAACACTCAGCAGATGAATGAAAATGCCAATGGAAATGTACTTCTTAAACACTCTGACAGGGAAATTGGAGTCAAGTCTCATCCTGATGAAACAGAGGGTGATAAATCAAAGGTGAAGATGAGAAGGATGGTGATGTTGAGATGGAAAGTCAAGCAGAAAGCAGAATACCAATGGAACTCTGGTGATGCTGCTGAGGATGATGAGAAAGAGGTGAAGGAGACAAGCATAAAAAGAAGGCATGTGCATTTATCCTTTTGTTTTTCTCAACTTCATGCTTACAGCTTTCATACAACATACTAGAGATTCATTAAAGAGACTGAGTAAAAACCAAAAGGCAAAGAAAAAAGCCTAAAGATAACAATGATCAAGCTGTTAACATTGAAATGAACCAACATGTTTTGGTCCCCTGTTCACTCAAGTATCTTGTTAGTTTCTCCAAAAGGGCAGCCAACAAAGGTGAACCTGGAGTTCACTCACAAAAATTGGAATTGCTGAGGCACACACTTGAGGGCTATGAATGAGTATAATTAAAAACAGACATATAACTAGGAAATTCAAATACTGATGAAGGAGCTAAGCATTGAGATAAAATAAAAATTGACTAAGGGTCAAAAATGATCAGGCAACAATCAATGATTGAGAGGCCAATCATTGATCTAGACATAATGATCTAGGAGAAATTATTCAGGAACTGAGACTATTCTACATATGGATAAGAAATTTTCCACAATGGCACTGAGCTTGAATTGAGAGTACTTCATACATTGGTCTATTGAAAACAAGAATAGTCAAATTTGGGACATAATCAAGTGTGATGGTCAGTATACATTCGTAAGTTTTGCATATATCACATAATGATTGCAATGTACATTTATGTCTATTCCCGTGCTTGGTTTCAAACACCTCATGGGCAGTCATATCACATCAAGGTACTTATCAAAGAATGACTTTGTTCTGTTCCTGGAAAACAAAGTATCTAGAATGATCAATCAATAAGGGTTGGATGTCATGACCTTGCCTGGACTTCCTCTATCTAGCCTTTTATGGTCAAGCAGGTCAAAACTCTGTATTATGTCATGGTGGCATCCTTTGTAGACAATCATCATGATATAATTTGCTGGCAATCTTCTGGTGGTAATAAATGCTCCGTCCTCAGAGCTGTTACTATAGATCATGAGGATTTAAAAGTGATACTTGTTGTAGTAGATAAATGAGCTTCTTATAGCAATACACATGAAAAATGTAGTGATCTTACATCTGGGGATTGTTACAGAAATCACATTTATCTCAGACTCAAACTCAAGATTTACACTATGCTCCTGAATTCTCCCATGAGAAGCCATTCATTAATATCTGTTTGCTTATTCTTCACACTTTGTTCACCATTTACTGAGTAGTTTTCCATTGCCAGTTTAATTGCCAGCTATTGCATAGTTATCTCTTATTTACACTTGTTATCTGTTCATCAATGTACCTTGCAGGTTTAGACCCACTGTGTTCTGTACTTGCTGATATTCCAATGCTACTAACAGATCCAAGTCATCAAATTCTTGCTTGTCTGGCTTACCAAACATTCTTCTATGTAGTATCTCTAACCAAATTTTTTATGTGTGTATATGGACATCTTGTTACATGGTCACACTTATGTGCACCTCGTAAATGCTGTATACAATTTTGAAGCCAATGGTGTGGACACACTATCTCTTCTCACTTGCCCTCTGACTGTGAGATGTGAGGTGCCTAGAAGTACTGCACATAATTAGATCAAACACGCTACTTTGCAAGCATTGACTTGAGTTTCTAGATGGTTCCCAGCCCCTACAACCTGCAAATCATTACCATAGCACCAAGCACTAACTGCAGATCCAAAGTTCAGGTATCTTCCAAAGAATCCACTTCATAGCCAACTCCAACTCAATCACCAGTTTTGCAAGCACAAGTGACTTAATCTACTCATATGCACCCACTTTGTTCATACTATCCTCCACTGCCTCATGCACCACCAGTTCCCTTCACTGTATGCATGTTATCTGCTTCTACCCCCGTTATTTCACACCCTTTACTCTGGAACTCTATCTTCTCCTAAAATTATATGACTAGAAGGATGGGAAAAATGGAAACTCTTTTCTGATGGATTAGACAAGGGATGCTAAAAATAAAATAGAAGATAAGATCAGATAAGATAAGGGTCACATAATAGAACCTTCTGAAAGGATTGCAGGAAATTACTTAAGCATATACATAGACAAATAACATTTGTGTATAAGTAGGTAGAGCAATTCATAGAAGAGCTCCATTGAGTTCTCTTTATTCTTTCATAAACATTGAGTGTGATAAGAAAGTCATCTCAACCCACCTTGTTATTACATTAGAACTCAATACCCATACTCCATACCATTCTTCATGAACCCTATGCACCCGTTCTTCTTTACTCTATCATTGCCCTCAGTATGCTTGTAGTGGACTCAAGCTAGGGTTAACTTAAGCGCACACTCTTTATCAGAGTTGACAAAGAGAACTCGTTAGAGTCCTCGCTAATTGGTTTAGCTACTTATACGCGAATTGGTATTTACTAGTATTTACCTACTCGAATTATCCTGCGGACTCCTTTTGAGCCATAATGTCCCACGCACTTCAAATTATTACATAATGAAAGAAAATGAAAAAGAAATAAAATAATCTGCCACCACGGATGTCCTAGCTTGCCTGTCGTTTCATTACAACGCTGGTCATCATGACCAACAACTATTATGACATAGCTGGACCCTAGGCTTAAGGGGACTGACCAGGAAGTTTAGACCCTGGAGGTGGATAAGTTGGGACCAAACTTAGGCCCCATCTTGAGACCAGACCTAACAACTGAGTGGGCTTTTTTATGTACTTGTTTTCTTTCAAATTAGTAACCTTGTGCTGGGAGCTCATTGTAGTTCCTATACGCAGAGGAGTGACAGTCATCCCTTAAAAAGCTGTCTAGTTTAGGGGTTCACATCTTTGCAGTAATAGTATAGCCCTAGTACTAAGGCAGTAGTCAATAGGAAAGTAGGTGCCTAGCTGGGAGAAAACACACTTCCCAGTAGGTATAAAAATTAGTTTGGAAGAAGAAAACGACTGATCCTCATATGAGGAAATAACTGACAAAGAAGACACCACCTAGGACAATAACTTCATGTCCCACCAATCATCATCCTGGGGCCAGCAACCTTAACAACAACAATAATAACAATAACCACAACCACAACAAGAAAGAGGTCTGACAATAGACCAAATCCTTTAATACCTTGTTCAACACACCATGGCAATTGAGCAACTACTGTTAAGAGAACAAACTCAGAGGGAGGCAGCAAAGCTCCTATTGTTTGATGGAGAAAGGGAGAAGGTAGTAGACTTCATCAATGCCTGCCACCTATATATCAGCATAAGGATGAAAGGGAGTAGTGAGGAAGAAAAGATATCATAGGTGTAGACATATGTGCAGGGAGGAGTGGCAGAAGTGTGGGAAGGAAAACATATTGGAAGAAAGGAGGCAGGGGATATTAATGGTAGAGACAGTAGAGGAGCTCTTCACCAAAATGAGAGAGGAGTTTGGGGAGTTTGACGAAGAGCCAAGGAAGGTGGATGGACTGAGATTATTAGAGCAGAGGGGATGGATGTGCGATGAGTACGTCCAAATATTCAAAAAGGTATTGAGGGGGAATAGCTATAAGGGTAGACCCCTCATAAAAGAATTCAAAAGAGGATTGAATGGAAATATTTGGAGAAGGCTAGCAGAGACAGAATTGCCTCTAACAATAATTGAGGAATAGTAGGAGAGGTCAGTGAGGTTGGATAGAAACCTGAGGCAGAGTAGAGTGGAAAAGAAGGTGTTGGAGAGTAAGGGAGTGACATGGGTAGCTAGACCTATTAGGACCTGTAGGACAATCCTGGATCCTCCTCAGAGGGTATAAGGTTAAAGATGAGGAGAACTTGACAGAGTTCCCTCTATAAATTGACCAGCTATTTATAATACTACATGTGGCTATAGCTAGTCTATTCTAAGAGAGATCACAGTATCTATTAACTACTATCTGTCAAGTCCTAAGTAATTCCCCACATCAGACAGCTTCTGCCCACATGTTTTCCCATACATAGCGGCTGCCTGATCGACCTCAGGTCATCACTCAATCTTCCCATGCTTGTCCCTTTTATGATCATGACATTCCCGTGTCATGTTTATTAAGTCATATTGTTGTTAATTAATTAATTAATAAAGAAAAAGATAAGTGCCAGAGCAAATCATAACAAGACCACCAGAAGTGCAGCCGTTCAGGAGGTTAGGCCCTTTTGGAACAATGGACATCAGAAGGCTTTCCATAGAGCACCAAGGGAAGGATTTGGTGAAGATTTGAGGAGGAGAGAGAGAGGGAGACCAGGGGGTCAGGACCCCAATGCAATGGATGTAGATAGGGAAAGAAGGTGGAGAGAAGATCGGAGGTACTATAACTACAAGATGTTTGGGCATATAGCCTGACACTGCAGAAATCCAAAAGAAGTGAGAGGAGGGACACAGGAGGTATCAAAAGATCAAGAAGACCAGTAAGCCCTCAACTAGCCTCCCATAATAAATACAGTGTATTATATGGACAAAATAGAATGGACTGTGACCACTACACTAAGAGAGAAGTGAGACAGCCACTAACACCATTGAGAGAAGTCTGGCTGAATGTTGGACAATTAGCAAGGACTCTAATGTTATAAAATGGCAGGCGAGCTAGACGATCCATGGTGGTGGATTATTTTATTTCTTTTTCATTTTCTCTTATTATGTAATAGTTTGAAGTGTGTGGGACACTATGACTCAAAAGGAGTCCACGGGATAATTTGAGTAGACAAATACTAGTAAATACTGATCTGTGTATAAGTAGCTAGACCAATTAGCAAGGACTCTAACGAGTTCTCTTTGTCAAACTCTGACTTAGAGTGCAAGTGAGGTTAAGGTTACCCAACTGAGACTTCAATCATTACATCTAATGAGTTCTCTTTGTCAACTCTGACTTAGAGCATAATCTAAGGTTATCTCAATTGAGGATTGCTACAATGTAGATAGAAGTAACAACAAAGGGGGATCAGTGATCCATGAGATAGAAGTCAACATGTACTACCAAGGACATATGGAACGAGTTAGAATGGATGTATGTGAGTTGGAAAAAATGAAAGTGATCCTGGGAATGCCATGGCTTGTAGCACACAACCTAGAGATAAATTGGGAAACAGAGGAAGTGATAATGACCAGATGTCCACCCCATATGCAGACGGGCATCAGAAAAGAAAGTAACAAAGAAGAGGCAGACCACAGTGGAGGATGAAAACAACCTGAGGTAAACAACGAAAGAAAGAGAAAGAGAGGAGGAGATTGCAAAGGACCATAGAAAAGTGGAGGAAATTGTGCCCAGATGATTCCACAAGTGGCTGAAGGTGTTTGGGAAAGTAGAATCTAAGCAAATGCCAACCAGGAAGCCTTGGGATCACACTATCAATCTTAAGGAGGACTTCATACCAAGGAAAGGACAAATCTACCTCTTGTCCAGAACTGAAAAGGAAGAAGTACAAGCATTCATAGAAAGCCAACTGGAGAAAGGCTATATCAGGCCCTCAAAATCCCTACAAACCTCACCAGTACTGTTTATACCAAAGAAGGACAGAAAGAGGAGAATAGTACAAGACTACCACTATGTGAACAAGGGGACGATCAAAAACAGCTACCCCCTGCCCCTAATATCAGAACTACTTGCAATGGGGCTACAACAACATCCAAATCAAGAAAGGGAACGAATAGAAGGCAGTATTCATGATGTACCTAGGATTGTTCAAGCCAACAGTAATGTACTTTATACTTACAAACTCATCAGCTACTTTCCAAGCCATAATGAATGACCTCTTTAAAGACATGATTAACAAAGGGAACATGGTAACCTTCATCAATGACATACTAGTAGCAACAGAAATGGAGGAAGGGCACAATGACATAGTGGAAGAGGTGTTAAAGTGACTAGAGAAGAACGACCTCTATGTAAAGCTGGAGAAATCCACATAGAAAGTTAGGGAAATAGGATTCCTGGGGGTAATAATAGGCCCAAAAGGGTTTAAGATGAAGAAGGAGAAGGTGGAGGAAGTCACAAACTGGCCAACACCTCAGTGCGTTAAGGACATACAAAAGTTCCTGGGCTTGGCAAACTACTACCAATGATTTGTCAAAGACTTTGCAAAGATTGCCAAGCCATTACACTAGTTGGTCCAAAAGGACAAAAAGTAGCATTAGGGGAAGGAATAAGAAAAAGCATTTGCAAGACTAAAAGAAATTTTCACAATGGAACCAGTATTAGCAGCACTGGATCTGGATAAAAAAATGAGAGTTGAGGTGGATGTATCAAATTACGCAACAGGTAGGTGTTGTCAGTAAAAGGAGAGGATAGAAGTATCATAAATCACTTGCCCACACCAGAAATAGTACGGCTAGAGGGATGGGAAGAGCAGAAGTTATTCTCAGATGGACTAGATGAGGGATTCTAAAAATAGAACCAAAGATAAGATAAGATAAGATGGAGTCACATGACAAGTCACATGATAGAACCTTCTGGAAGTATTGATAGTTACTTAAGCATACACATAGACAAATAGAAATTGTGTATAAGTAGGTAGCATAATCCACCAAGAGACTCTATTGAGTTCTCTTCATTCTCTTATAACATTGAGTGTGATAAGGCAGTTGTCTCAACTACTCTATCATTATAGTAAGATGGAGACAAGTGGCTTTTATTTCCAAATCATTGAATGACACAGAAAGAAACTACAAGATTCACAATAAGAAAATGTTGGCAGTAATCAGGTGTTTAGAGGCATGGAGACATTTCCTAGAAGGAGCAAGGACCAAGTTTGAGATCTGGACAGATCACAAGAACTTGGAATATTTCATGACAAACCAAAAGTTGAATAGATGACAAGCAAGATGGGCACTATTCCTATCAAGGTTCGACTTTGCATTAAAATACATTCTAGGAAGTAAGATGGGAAAAGCAGATGGACTTAGTAGGAGGCTGGATTGGAGAAAGGAAGTGGAAAAGGACAATGAGGATAGAACACTGGTGAAGGCAGAATGGTTAAAGAAGGCAGAAGTAGAAGAGGTGTTGATTGAAGGAGTAGATTTACTGAAGAAAGTAAGGGAGTCAAAGGCAAAAGACAATGAGGTGGCCAAAGCAGTAGATGAAATGAAATGAGCAGGAGTAAAGGTGCTGAGAGATAAGGAATGGAGAGAGAAGAATGGGCTCATACTAAAGAAGGAAAAATTATATGTGCTAAAAGATGAAGAGCTGAGAGCAGAGATAATCTGGTTACATCATAACACACCAGTGGGAGGACATGGGGGACAATGAAAGATGGTGGAATTGGTCACATGGAATTCCTGATGGCCAGGAGTAACAAAGGAAGTGAAGAGATATGTGGAGGGATGTGACTTCTGCCAACAAAACAAAAATCAAACAACAGTACCCATAGGAAAACTAATGTCAAATGAAGCCCCTGAAAAACCTTGGACACACATAACAGCAGACTTCATTACCAAGTTACTGCTGGCTCAAGGATATGACACAATATTGGTAGTATGTAACCAATTAATGAAGATGGCACACTTCATACCAACAATGGAGAAGACATTGGCAGAAGGACTCGCAAGGTTGTTTAGGGATCATGTATGGAAATTACATGGATTGCTTGAAAGCATCATCTTGGATAGGAGAGTACAGTTTGTGACAAACCTAATGAAAGAACTAAACTAGATGTTGGGAATTAAAACAAAGTTATCAACAGCCTTCCACCCACAAACCAATGGATAGACAGAATAAGTCAACTAAGAACTAGAACAGTACCTAAGAATGTTCATTGACCATCAACAAGAGCAATGGCTGGAATGGCTAGGAATAGCGGAGTTTGCCTACAATAACAAGGTGAATACCTTGACAATGATATTGCCCTTTAGAGCAAACAACAGTAGAGACCCCAGGATGGGATTCAAAATGAGGAAGAAAGGAAGATCAGAAGGAGCAAGGAAGTTCATAGAAAGGATGAAGAAGATACAGGAGGAAGCTCAAGCAGTGTTGAAAAAGACACAGGAAGAGATGAAAAGGCAAGCAGATAGGAAGAAGGGAGAAGCAGAGGAATATCAAGACGGGGACTTAGTATTACTAAGCACCAAAGACTTGAAGTGGCAAATAAAAGGAAAACAAACAGAGAAGCTAACAGAAAGATTTGTGGGACCCTACAAAGTGAAAAGGGTTATATCAACCAATACAGTGGAACTAGAGTTACCTGGGACAGTCAAAATCCACCTAATAGTAAATGTAAGTAGGATTAGAAGGTACAAGGAGCAAGTTCCAGGGCAGAAGAAGCAACTGGCCCTTCTGGTAATAATAGAAGAAGAAGAGGAATACGACGTAGAGAAGATAATAAACAAGAGAAAGAGATATGGCAAATGGGAATATCTGGTGAAATGAAAGGGATATACAGCCAAAGAAGACTCATGGGGAAAGAGAAACAAACCTGAAGAATGCAAGGGAGGCAGTAGAAGAATACAAAAGGGAATACAGAAGAAAAGGAAGAAAAATGAAAAAAGAACAAAAGGAAATGCTAGGAAGATTTATGGCAAAATTACTATATGGGTGAGATAATGGAAAGTTTGATCAAGAATACTTGAAGAAGTTGGAGAGAAATTGGAAAAGATGAAAAGGAACAAAGTTCTTTTGGAGAAAGAACCTTAAAAGGGGAGGTAATATCATAAACCAGCCCAGTTCTAAAGTTATATGACTAAAAAGATGGGAAGGACAGAAACTCTTCTGTGATAGATTAGACAAGAGATGCTAAAAATAGAACAGGAGATAAGATCAGATAAGATAAGGGTCATATAATGGAATCTTCTGGAAGGATTGTGGGAAATTACTCAAGTATACATATAAACAAATAACATTTGTGTATAAGTAGGTAGAGTAATTCACAGAGGAACTCTATCAAGTTCTCTTTGTTCTCTCATAAATGTTGAGTGTAATAAGGAAGTCGTCTTGACCAGCCTTGTCATTACATCGTACTCTAAGTCAGAGTTAATAAAGAAAACTCGTTAGAGTTCCTATTATTTGGTGTACATTACTTATACAAGTCCAATTATTTGTCCTTGTTTACTGATCCAATAATATTACATAATTAAATGAAAATAAAATAAATATTAATATAAATATTAACTTAGAGAGAAAAGGCAATTCATATGTCATAAATCCATCTAAACCTAAAATTGTATGACTAGAGGGATGAGAAGAATGGGACTTATTCTTGGATAGATTAGACAATGTGTGCTAAAAATAGAATGAGATAAGATAAGATAAAATAGGGATCACATAACCAGGTCACATAACAAGTTATATGATAGAACATTCTAAAAGGATCATGGGAAGTTACTTAAGTGTACACATAGACAAATAGAAATTGTGTATAAGTAGGTAGAGCATTCCACAGAAGAACTCCATTGAGTTCTCTTCATTTCTCTCTAATGTTGAGTGTGATAAGTTAGTCACCACAACTAGCTTGTCATTACATCATGACACATCTCTGAAAAGATGCTATCAGAATAACCTTATCTTTGTAGAATTCAAAGAACCAAGAGAAGTTCCTCATGAATTCTCAATCTGCTCAGCATACCTTTCATTCAGAATTGAATGACAGTTCATATAGAAGAATTTCACCTAGTCTAGGCCCCATTGCAACAATAGACTAGCACATCCCAGGAGCATTCCCTGCACAGACAACATTAAGGAAGATTGAGCATAATCAAACTCTTTCTTCTCTGTCGACTGTCAATAATCTATTACCCATAGATGCACATCAATCCTTGAACACAAACAAGAACAACCCCTTTTATGGTTAAGTTATTGCTATTCTGGACACAAAAGGACTGCCATATGTAGAACAATAGGCAGTAGAACATGTGATGCTCTGTCCAGGTGCACAGACCATCATTTCCTGTATATAAGGCTTCATA
>Ga0154005_100777_pt1 | contig 10606 bp, 4 predicted proteins | sample TSFL089MetaG_FD_104698 | JGI IMG/M metagenome (GOLD analysis project Ga0154005, IMG submission 104698) | Attine ant fungus gardens microbial communities from Florida, USA - TSFL089 MetaG | ecosystem: Host-associated > Fungi > Mycelium > Unclassified | place: USA: Florida, Lake Talquin State Forest...
CCATATCTTTGTAAACAATAAAATTGTATATTTTTACTTTTAAAATTTTTTATATTTTTTTCTTGATGGGTTCACTTTACCTGTTATATCCTTTGCTTAAATTTGTATCTTTGTGTAAACTTTTAATTAGATATATATTTAATTAACTAAATCACTTATCTATTTTATAAAATTTACCTCTAAAGCATCGTTTTAAAAATATTATAACTAATAAACTACTAATAGTTCCCCCAATCATTAAATAAATTTATTTAATATTTAATAAAAATCTTATCAACTATTGCTATATTTAATTAAGCTTAAATGCTAAAAACTCATAAAGTCTTACATAAACCTCTAGTGTAATTATTATAAAATTTTAAAGATTTATAACACTCAAATCTGTATAAAACTTTAAGTATAAAAACCATTGTTAATCAAACGATGAAAATAAATATTTGATATAAATCAACAAAAGCTAGTCTCTTTGAGATAAATATCTTTCATTAATAAGTTGCCACACCAAAATGTTTCCAAATAAACTATAAAAGTTATGAAAAATATACATTTAAATAAATTAAACATTTAATAATATTCATCCCATAATATATCATGTAACATCTAACCAATACATGTCTTATTTAAAATATGTATGATGATAAACTTGCTTTAAAATCTGCTTCTCTGTTTAAATATTATCAATCTTAACATAATTTTATCACAGTGTCTAGCATAGCTATGCTCATCAAAAGGTCTTAATTTAATTATCAACTTCCAAAAAGAATATGTAAAATTTATTGGATACACCTTCATAATTATAAGAATACTGAAAACCCAAATACGGCTTTGTAAAAGATCATATAGGAGAAAAAGGAATCACTATGTATCCCGAACGTACAAAAGTTAAAGAGGTTATCAAAAACTAAGTGAAGTATTTAGGAAAAGTTATAATTTAGACAGTTACAGTTTAATAAGTAAATTAAACCCTATTATAAGAGGATGGTCTAATTATTTAAAATTAGGTAACTCCTTAATATACCGAGACCACGTAAGACAAGCACTATATAGACTATCCTTAACATGGGCCCACAAGAAGCATCGCACCCTAGGTGGAAAAAGATAGCCCGATTCTATTTTAGAATAGGAAATGACATATTATTTAATAATTGAAAATGAGTGTTTAAAGGCACTCATCCAGATACAAAAAGAATCTTGACAATAAGATTATCTATTTAATCGACCCTAGCAATATTGTTGCGTCAATATCACCCATGGAATATTTAATACTGAAATATATCATCCCGATTTACGCCTTTCACCCTGAGAGAGAAAAAGTAAGAAATATAAACGTTTAAGCAAGCTTACTGAGCCAAGGTTTATAAGGATCCTTTAAAAATAAGTTGATGCAAAAACAACAAGCCCAGTATGCAACAAAACTTAATACGAACAAACAGTAAAGGTATGAACATTGAAAAAACGGATATACACCACATTACACCTATCACCCAAAAAGGCGCAAGACACAAAGTACAGAATATGGTTTTAATACACAGAGCATGCCATAAGAAAGTACATAAAGTCGAGAGCCATTATAATAAAGATAATACTAGATAGTAAACCAATTTTAGTGTTATTATACATAATGCAGCCAGATTAAGCCTTATGACGGGTGAGTGACACTACGGTTTTGAGGGGGATCCTATCGCGAGGTATGGTTTTATCTTTAGTGTAACTTATAAAAATTTTAGTAATTTAAAAAATAAAACAAATTTATAATAAATATTAAAATTAATTAATATAATTTATATTATAAGTATATATAAGAAAATTTAAAAAATAAAATTTAATAAAATTTATCATATTTTATAATTAATAGATTTTTGATGTTTATTTGTTATTTTTTCTTATTTTTAAAAAAATCACTTAAGACGAATTAGTAGTTAAACAAGGTACACAATGAGCTTACTTAATTCTACCAATATTTATAATAAAAATAAAATTGGCGGTTACTTTTCTGGAGTTCAATTCTTACAAGAAAAGCATTTGGTGCAACGTTATATTTGGCAGGTAAACAATAAAAAAAAGAAAACATTTTGGAATGATTACCATTATGATTTAACTGGAAAGATTGTTTTGGATGATTCTTTAATTAAAGCTGCTATTGATTCTTTTTGGAAGAAAATAGTTAGTGAAATTAAAGATGATCACATTATCGCGTTATTTAGAATTCAAACTCAAGATAATATAATCTGAACTATTGGTAATTTAATAAGCTTATCAAAAGATGATAAGAAATATTATTATGATTACATAATAAATAGATTATATATCAAGGATGACGAATACAGGAATGTTAATTTAACTAAAATTATTTTTAGCTTCGGTATTAGAAATGGGATTATTGAGAAGAAAAAACTAATCAATGAATATATTGATAAAGATTTAACTATTCAAAAACAATTATATAGAAAATATAAATTACCTATTACTATGGATCCTTTAAAATATGGTAAATTAATTATCTTAGAAAAAGGTGATCAAGGTAATAGTTACTTTATGAAACTTACCCCATTAACTTTTGCCAAAATTATTTCTACTGATACTCTAAAAAACGATGTCATTATATATAGAAAAGGTGATCCAATTCTTGAGTATAACGATACCCATATAATTAAAGATGGTATAAACTATTTAGTCAGAAATATAAATAGTAATAAGTACTATTACCAATTAGATGGTAATTTAGCTTTAGTGTGTATTAACAAATTATGTAAATTCATAAAACCATTACCACAAAAGAAGTCAATAAAATTGAATAATAAAATTATCACTCTTGATATTGAAACTAGAGTTATAAATGGAGTACATATTCCATATTTAATATCTTGGTTTAAAGATACAAGTAAAAATAATGGATCCTTTTATTTAAAGGATTATAATAATCCAGATGAAATGATCAAAGCTTGTATTTTAGAACTTTGTAGATTTAAATTTAATTACCATAAAATATATATTCATAACTTTGCTAATTTTGATGGTATTTTTTTATTAAAAAATTTAACTGATTTATCTAATGATGTTAATGTTATAATCAATAATGGTAAATTAATTAGTATTGAATTTAAATTTAAAAAAGAACATTGGAAAAATCCTATGGTTTTAAGTTTTAGAGATAGCTATCAAATATTACCTGCTAGTTTAAGAAAATTAGCGAAATCATTTGATGTTACAACTCAAAAAACAATATTTCCATATAATTTTGTTAATAATCCTAATCTGGATCTTCTTTATATTGGGAAAGTCCCTGCTTATGAATATTTTGTTAATTTAACTTATGATGAATATGTTCTTTATTGTGAACAATTTAAAAATAAACAGTGGTCATTACATGATGAATCTATCAAATATTGTTTAGAGGATTGTAAAGCCTTACAGGAAGTTATTTCAAAATTTAACTCATTTTATTTTAAATTATTTAATTTAAACATTAATGATGCTCCTACTATTAGTTCCCATGCTTTCAAGTTATATAGATCAAAATTTATGCCAATGAATTTAATTCCAATGGTGTATGGAGACGAATATGATTTCATTAAAATTTCTTATACTGGTGGATCTACTGATATGTTTATACCAACTAATTATAATGGTGAACTAATATATGGTTATGATGTTAATTCATTATATCCCTATATTATGAAGAACTGTCTAATGCCTGTTGGTGAGAAAATATATTTTGAAGGTGATATTAGGAAAATAAGTCCTGATGCATTTGGCTTCTTCTATTGTGAAGTTGAGGCTCCAAAAAACTTATTGCACCCTATAATACAATTACATGTAAAAACTAAAGGTGGTTTAAGAACATTGGATTGGCTCCAACTGGTACATTTCATGTTGTAATTTTTTCTCCAGAAATGGATAATGCTATTAAATTAGGTTATAAATTTAAGATACTTAAAGGATACACTTATAAAAGTAAAATTATATTTAGTAACTACGTTGAGAATTTATATAAAATTAGATCTGAATATTCTAAAGATCATCCTATGAACTATATAGCTAAATTATTCTTAAATAGCTTATATGGTAGATTTGGTATGAAGGATATTTTTGATACTACTTTACTTTTAGATGGTGAGAAATACGCTGAATATACTGAGAATATAGATTCTAAACCTTACTTCATTAATGATATTATTAAGTTAAATAATAAATTTTTAATTAAATTTGAAGATAAGGTAAAAAGCTATAATAATTTAGAGTATAATGTAAATGTTGCTATTGCATCTGCTATTACTTCTTATGCGAGAATTTACATGAGTCAATTTAAGAACAACTCAAAGATAAAATTATTTTATACAGATACCGATTCTATTTTTACTAATTTAAATCCTAATGAAATGATTAAGATTTTCCCTGGGATAGTGAATAATAAGGAATTAGGTAAATTAAAATTGGAAAGTGTTTCAAAAAAAGGAATATTTTTAGCTCCTAAATGTTATGCTTTACAAACTGTAGATGATAAATTTATGTATAAAGTTAAAGGTTTAATAAATAAAACTGATGTAAATATAAATGATTTTAATACTTTACTTAAAAAAGATTCATTAATCAAAAAGAATCAAACTAAATGGTATAAATCATTATCACAAGGAACAATAGCTTTATTAGAACAAACTTACACATTGAAAACTACCGATAACAAAAGAAAGTTAATTTACAACTCGAATAAAAAACTAATAGCTACAAAACCGTATAATTTATTGAATAATGAACTTCATTAAGTTAACTATTTTTATCTATAAATTTATTTTACTAATAATACAGTTATTTCCTGTATGTCTTTTAGTAAAGAAATCCCCACTCAAACCCCCTATCGCATGATTTTTCATACTTTTTATATAAAGTTTTTGATTAAAACTAAGCTAATAGAGAAAGTTAATATCACACTAATTAAATGATTCACTATTATTACGATAGAAGACCATTATACATGGGCTAGTCCAGCACAATAAATTTTAAATACCCTATGGTGGTTTCCTTTGTTAGTTTTGTTTTGAACGTTAAAGGGGGCGATAAAGTAATTAGGGACCAAGGACATCAGAATCAAAGTTAACTTGGCGAGCAAAGAAATAGTTTATTCCTTAGTTTCCTAGGTAATGCTGTAAATTTCCATAAAGGCTTATTAGGTAGATATGTCATGTTCTTGGAGAGTTCGTTGATAGAGGCAACCAAGTTCGTAATTACGGCTTTCCCGAATTTATATTACGGTAGCTTGTAAAATTTTTAGCTATATGGCTCATGCTTTCTATTTATAGAAAATCCAATGGATTATGGCGCTTTGGTGGTGGCCGTGCTAGACTTTTTCCTGTTTTAGTTTTCTAGTGCTTTTTGTTTCTTCTACCTTGATTACGGAGTGTATAACTCGTTTGAGCAGTAGCTCATGGTGTCGGATAAGCATGTTACTTAGTAGAAGACTTAAGGATAAGACGGCGAAACTTGAAATGTTGAAGATGTCGTTTTGCATCTCTTCCCCGTTTTGCTTAGAAGTAGGGATCGAGGCTATTCTTCTTATTATTAATCGTAATCGCGCTAGTAGATCTATTCAGGTTAGGTCTTTATACCTTAGGTTTTTTTTTAATTTTTGGAGACTTGGTTCAAACCTCATAAATATAGAAGAGTTATAAAGAATCCCTTATACTACCATCATTAGATGAAGCTTTAATTAACAACGTGAGCTGGAGGACTGGGTTTGTCCATTCCTGTTCGGTCTTGAAGTTCAGCTCTTTATTTTAGCCTTCCGATTTAAAGGCATAGGGTTTAGGCGTGAGGGTTCCATTGTGTAGGGTTAAGAAACGAGATAGGGCTTGTAATATTGCCGGTTTATAAATTAATCCTAGGATTTTTAAATCTATCTTTCAGATTACGTATTACTAATCGACTTTTCGTTAAGTGAGGTTTTATTACGGGCGAGTATTTCTTGAGGATTGAATGGCTTATCACTGTAGACAATTTAGTAATCCGCATATTGGATTATTACTAGATCGTAAGTTATTCGCTAATAAGTTTTTGATTATAATATTACTTAGAGTAGGAGATAGAGGGATTAGTTGGCTTACACCTTGATAGTAGCTGTAGGGCTATTTACTTTCGGTAGAGAGTAGGTGTGATATTATCCTGCTGGGTAGATTACGGTTTCAAGCTAGATTTTTAATGTATTTATTAGGATTGACTGCCTCAGGTTAAGTAATTTATTGTTGTTTTTACCGGTTTATTAGTGCAAGCATTTAGAGCCATGGTTCTATTAATTTTTTATATCTCTTTGATGTCAACTAGAGGTTCGGGATAGCCCATCTCTCGCATCGTTTTAATTAAGTAGTAAAGATTGGTACTATCAAAGAACTTTTGCTAGATCGAATTCATATATATATTTTCGATGATGTACTTATTTGTGTTGCTTGGCTTGTTGTTCCTCGTTTTTATAAACCCGTGTTGAAGAGGACTGTAAAATTGTTCGTTGTACTCTTGTAGTATGGCATTTAGTTTATAGAAATAGATTTTTAAGGCTTTAGTTGATACTTCTAGTATCGCTTCTAGGCTTTTCGTAGACCTTGTAGATAATATCGCTATTCTGTGCCGGCTAAAGTTAAAAGTTTTTACATTGTATTTTGCTAAATTTTTCCGTTCGATGCCATCCGGCTAGGACTTTGTTAAGGCTAGTGCGAAAAAAAAAAACAAAAATCACTGTTTCGTAGTATATTCGTTAGGGACCTGAATTTTGTCGGATTTTCTTAAATACTTTTTGAGAGTTTCATTAGAGTGCTTATATAGTAATTCATTTCTCTATTGTAGTAACCTGTTATTTCGGGACCTGTTTCTCGACGCTTTACTCCCTCAGATGAAAAGACGGGTTGATATTATGATAATTTGGTTATGCTGAATGAACGACAATTCGGTAGGCTCTTTAGACGTTAATCGTGGGATATTAAAAGATGGTTTAGTATCTTGTCCACTTATGCGATTAATGCGTGTAACTTAAATTTTATATTTCAGTAAAAATGAGACTAATAAAACAAGTAGTAAATCAAAACATAAAAAGAGAGAGAAAAATAACAAAATTTAAATAAAACAACAAAGGGCAGTAATTAAATAAAATTAATGTTAAAATTTACTAATTTATATTATTATATTAAATATTAACTATTATAAAATAAGGAGATATTACGCAACTACTTAAATCTTAAGTTTTAATCCAAAATTTATAATTAACACATGCGAGGTTTTAAAGTTTTTATTGATATTTTAGGACTTTAACCAAGGGAACCCGATTTTAATTCCAGGAATGGCATTCAAGAAATGTATTTTGCTTTTACCACATGTGTCGAGATCTTGCCTTTGATAGGCATACCATTATGGCTGGGATCTTCAAATTTTTGTTGTAAAGGAGGTTCTTGTCTGCTCTACTCTTAGTTAGAGTGAATTGGGTATGGGACCCTGTTTCTTTGTGCCTATTTATTATAAATTTATATGCTCTTTGAAGGGTATCCAATACTTCACTTCGAATATTTTATTACTTTAGGATCCCAATTGCTGATTTGAGTTGGCTGGAGAGAGATGTTGTTGTCCTTTTCTAATTATTTTTTTTTAGAACGATAGAAAGTAACGGGGAACTAACCTTGATAAGAGGGTATATATTTATTGGCGATTTCATTGGTCTTTAAACTTTAACTGCTTGGTGCCTTTGATTGATAAGCATACAGGATGGGCTTCTAGTGTTGGAATTATGGGCGGTGTTTCATAAGGAGTCAATGTGATTATCTATAGCGAATTTGATATATTAACAGGAATGATTGCAGTTATCTCTATTCGCAACTTATGATCTGCACAGCTTCTTCCTTTTTGTTTTAATCTCCTGTTTTAAAGATATCTAAGGTACGTCACTTTGGAATAAAGGTAGGCGCTATAAACATTATTCGGGAAATACTAAAATTGGCTTAATATCTTATATAGTTCTTTACTTCAGGCTGTTAGTTTTCACCTTGAAAAAAGGGCAGTTATAAATATTAAGGGAGCGTGTGGAAAGATTTGCTCCATTATTAAGCTATCGATAGCTCCCATAGGATATTCTGAAGCATCTAAAGCTACTCCTTTTCTTATTAGGTAGGTTTCTAACTCTGCACTTATTTCGATAGGAGGTTGACTGCCTTTGAAGATCCTTGTCTCGGGATATATATAATAGGTTTTAAGGTGTTCCATAATGTTACAAATAAAATCATAAGTAATTTAAAATTAAGAAATTGATATAAAAAATAAAGTTTTAAATAAATGATTTAAAAATAAGATTAATGATTAGGTTCATAGGACTGTTTTAGATAATTGACTTACATTATTAAATATAGATTCTTTAAATGATGCACTTAAAAAATAAGAAAAACACTTATAAATAATAATAGAAAAATTAGAAAATAATAAAAATAATAAAAAGGGTATACAGTCTTAATATAAAATTAAATTGGAGCGTTAAGAAAAATAAAAATCACAATAGTACTAGAAAATGTTAACATATATTTATTTATATTCCAATAAATCCTGATGCCTCAAGACCAAACTATTAAATAATAAATTTATTTTAAATAATCTCTATTATTCAAATCATCATTGATAAAATATAAAATAGCGCAAAGATTAGTAACACTAATAAATTATCATAAACATAACTATTATTTAAATAATTAAACTAAATGTGATTAAAATTTCATTAATAAGTATCCTAATTAGAAATAAGATTAAAATTCGGTCATAAAAATATGTTGAAACTCATTCAATGAAGAAACTCAAAAGCTAATAAATAAACTAAAAATAAAATAAAACAAGTAGGCCACATAACCCTATTTATTATAAGATTACAATTAAGAATTATTCAAATTTTAAAATAATTAATAAAAGCTTACACAAGTTAAATAACTTATTTAAACATCACTCTTACCTGTTAGACTCTCCTCACTCTTTAAAAGACATGTTTTAATTATATATTATCACATTTTTTTTTTTCAGGGGTGATTATTGATTAAATAACTATATTTGTTATATTTTTTTGCTTTAATTTCTTTATTATAATAGGATAAATATTATTTGTTACTTGTATATTTTACTTAGAGACATTGGTATAATTAGCTTAATTTATTATATATCTTTCAATAATTTATGGTTCTTGTCCTTATATTTGATATGGCTTACATTACATTACTTTGTATTATATTTAATTATATTTTATTTTGTCATTTTTTATTAATTTATTAATTTAATCCCTTTGTGTATATATGTATTAATTATTTAATTTTAAATTCTTTTTATTTTTGTGTTATTTTTAGTTTAAAATATTCAACTTTGTATTTTAATTTTGTGTGTAATAGTATTTAAGTGTAGTTTTGCTTGAAAAAGTTTTATTTAAAGTTAATAATAAAATTAGTGAAAATTTAAATTAGTTTAGAATAGTATTTAATTCTAGTACTCTGAATTTTAAGAGAAATTATAAAAGTTTTTACTTATTTTTTTAATATAAATTTGGTGAAAAAAGTATTTAATCAAATTGAATTCTATTAAAATTTACCATATCTATACTTTGGACATTTATCTATAATATGCTAATAAATTCCATATGATTTAATATTTGAATGAATTGTCTTAACAGTTTTTGGATTATAATCTATATTAATATTTAATTTAAATTGTTATTATTTTCAGAGATATATATTTATTTTAAAAGGCAAATACATAGAAATCTTTAGATAATTATCGTTAATTAATTTTTTAATTTAGTCTTTTCGGCTACATTACTCTCTAGTTAAGTCGAGAAGTGCTGTAAAATTACACATTGCTTATGTTAAGTTGGTTTAACTACGTTTAGATTATCTATATTTATAGATTTAATATCTTTATTCATTTTAAACGAATAGTTAACTTTCGATATTGCAAGGTAATTTATTAAAAATTGGAATGGGTTTTTGATAATACTTAATATTTATCTATGCTCTTTATCTTTAAATTATAAATTTAATAAGTTAACAAATTCATCATGACCTTTTATGATTTTATCAATAATTGATATTTATTATTTATATGTAACCATGATTCTTTGTGATACTTTATTTTGCGCTAGTAATTTAAGAAATTTTATAAAAAGTTTTAATGTATGTTATTTGTGATCTTGCTGCTTTACTTGTAGATCTTGTACATTTAATAAAATATTGTAAAATAGGTTATCAATAGCTGTATTTCTTTGCATATAATTTATATTAAAAGTTTACAAGTATTAAAATTTATGATTTAAATATAATATTTGCGCTATTCTATGCTTTTTGTCCTATTTATAATTATCATAAAAATAATATGGGCTCCTAATAAAATGTGCTATAAAATATTTTCTATCTTATTAAAGATTAATTTAGAGCTTGCGCTGCTCCTAGTAAACGAAGTTTTTGATAGATTAAAAAAAAAAAGAAAATTTGTGGCCTATTCAATAAGTAAGGTTTAGTAAAAAAAAAATAAATAAAGCATTTTATACTCTTAATTTTAACCCAAAATTATTATTAAATAGTTTATATGGCCGATTTGGAATGGATGATAG
>Ga0154005_100779_pt1 | contig 10555 bp, 8 predicted proteins | sample TSFL089MetaG_FD_104698 | JGI IMG/M metagenome (GOLD analysis project Ga0154005, IMG submission 104698) | Attine ant fungus gardens microbial communities from Florida, USA - TSFL089 MetaG | ecosystem: Host-associated > Fungi > Mycelium > Unclassified | place: USA: Florida, Lake Talquin State Forest...
AAAAAAAAAAGATACGACCTCTGGTAGTTCCGTTTACTTCTTCTAGAGACAAATTTGATCAGAAAATGAAATCCTTGCTTGAGGCCATATATGAACCCATATTTTGCACAAGCAGTCCTGGGTTAAGACCATATAGAGGATGCCAATCTGCCCTAAAACAAACGTTTAGCTGGAATGGTTTCACCTGGTGCATCGAGGGAGATATTAAAGGCTTTTTTAATAACGTTGATCACAAAATTCTAGAGACTCTTCTGTGTCGAAAAATTCAAGATCAACAATTTATTGATCTATACTGGAAACTAGTAAAAGGCGGCTATGTGGATGTGGAAAAAGGAGTGTTTTACGATTCACCCTTGGGTGTTCCCCATTGAGGTCTAATATCTCCTATTCTATCTAACAAATACCTGCACGAACTAGATCTATGTGTAGAAGATTGGATTAAGGGAAACTCTGTTGAGTTTAGCAAAGGTATATCTAAGGTGATTTCGAAAATCGTAAAATATAGTAGCAAATTGACGGAACTAGCCTTAAAATATAAGGAAAATAAGGCCCCTTAAACTCTGCGATATATTAGAGGGTTAAGAGCTGATCGAAACAATATACCTTCTAAAATAAGAACAGGGATTAGAGTTAAATATGTAAGATATGCGGACGATTGAATAATTGGTATTATTGGGCCTAAAGATTTGGCTATATTTTTTAAATAAAAGCCTTGAGCAAGAGTTGAAAATCACTATTAGTCCAGAGAAAACCAAGATCTCTCACTTTGGTGAAGATTCAATAAAGTTTATGGGTACTTATTTATCTATTTCAAAAGTTATCCATAAAAAAATGTTGATAGACATTCAACAAGAGGTAAGACACTCGTTAAAGCTAACCAAGTTCAAATGAACTTTAAACTTCCTTTTCAAGAAATTATGGAAAAACTGGGTAATGCTTAAAAACTATAAAAAAGGAGGGGAACTAGTACCATTCCCAATGCTATTACCAAATGGATATTCTTAGATCCTAGATCAATAATACTAAAATACAATTCCATCGTCAATGGTCTTTTTAACTACTATTCTTTAGTGGATAATTTCTATGAATTCCACACTATTATAAACTTCATACTACGACGTTCCTGTGCCAAGACTTTAGCCCTAAAACTAAACCTCAAAAGCAGAAGAGCAGTGTTCAATAAATTCAATTCGGGTCTAAACTCGCTTCACCTGAAGCTAAAAAACTAAAACCCCTGAAGTTTAAAATGCTGGAAAGCTATACAAAGAGCCAAAATTTCCACATAAGCACCAATTGGACCGATCCATTTAAAGTGCTAAACTGGAGACTAAAGACACACTCTAGCTTGGTTGATTCCTGCTGGATCTGTGGGTATGAACAAGACATAGAAATGCACCCCGTTAAGCATTTAATAAAGGGTATCGAGCCAAAACAAAAAGGTTTTACTAACCTTATGGCTATGTTGAACCGAAAACAAATACCAGTTTGTCAATCATGTCATAGAAAGATACACCTAGGAGAGTACAATGGCATCTCTTTAAAGGATTTTAAACGACCTACTAAAGGGAAACCGCAAAATACTTCAGAATTAACAACTTCTGACTAAGGCTCATAATAGAACCTTTGCTCCATTAAACTCGTAATTTAGCATTAGTTTCGTGGAGAGCCGTATGCAGTGAAAGTTGCACGTACGGTTCGGAGGGAGGCTTCTCGTTGCCCCTGTAGGTGCGGGACGTCGACCCGACTATTACCTCCTTCATTAATTTTATTATTACTGAGCTCATTAGTAGAAAATGGAGCTGGTACATTCCAGTGCCAGAGTAGTAAGAAATTACTATCAAGCACATCGCTATATGCTTAAACATCCTAAAGCTTTAAGTACTATCATTTTTCTTTAAAATTTTATTGTATAGTAACAATCTTAAAGATATTACAAATGGATAATCAGCAGGAAACCAAATTTATAAAAAAAGTAGGTTCCTCAGAGACTTGACGCGATGCCCCGTAATTTAGGGTGAAGATAAAGTCCAATCTATTTGCGCAAGCAATAGGTGTATTACAAACATTATAGCTATTTTAATAAAATCATTTTCATTTAAATTTTTTAATCCTATCTAAAATTCTTTCACTTAAGATTCTAAATTTTAAAATAGACTAGAATAAAAAGGCCACTTTAATAAAGGAACTTTAGATTATAATAATCAATTAGGATATTATTTAGCAGGATTAATAGAAGGAGAAGGATCAATTATAACTTCCATTAGTCATCGAAATGAAACAGAAAAAAAAAATTTATATCCTGTAATAAAGCGTAAAAAAAGATTTCCCTTTAGCTTTAAAAATAAAATTTAAGGGCAGGAACTTTAGAATATCCTAAAAAATCAAATTTTTTAAATCTATTCATTCAAGATATTTCTACACTATATAAAATGACTGTTCTTATTAACGGAAAAATGAAAACTCCTAAGATTGAATCCTATGCTCTTCATAGACTAATAAACTAGTTTAATAATAGATCTAATAAAAAAGGATTAAAATTAGGACTTAACACTAATGATTTAGCATTTAATGCTTGATTATCGAAATATTTATCGGGATTTTTAGATGCAGATGGAAATTTTTATTGCAAATTTTCTTTGAATGGAGCAGGAAACGCAAATAGTATCCAATTTTATCTTATAATATCTCCAAAAGCTGTGTATACTAGAAAAAATGATTCTACTAAATTAGAAGTGTCTTTTTTACCTTTGATGCAAAAAAAAATTGCTGAGGGTGTAACTAAAGTTAATTCTATACATAGAATAAAAACTAATTATATTAAAAAAGCTCTTGAAGTAAGAACTGTGAAAAGAAAATCCTGTCGAAATTTGATTTATTATTTATCCAAAAATTCATTATATAGTTCTAAATATTTATATTTTTTATGTTGGTCATAAATTCATGATATTAATCAATATAAATTATCTAAGACTTTAGAAGGAACTAACCAATTAATAATTATAAAAATAAGATGAATACCTCAATAACTGATTTTGAATGAAAACATTTTGATAAATTTGATTAATAAATATTATTAACTCTTTTTATTTAAAATTGTAAAATTCAAACTGTAAGGATGTATATCATTTTCTAAATATAGAATAAAAAAAAAATTCCTTTCTAACATAATACTATAAAATTTGTAATACAAATTGTGACTGGATGGACAGTTAAGGATAGGCTGTCATATTACACTAATGTAATTAAAATTAAACTCTACTTGATGCGAGAAAGTTCAGGTTTAAAAAAAACAAAAGATTATACTACAAATAAAAATAACAGCGGAGCGCAAAAGCAGGACGGTCCAAAACAAAACACAGATAGCTTTAGTAATAATTCTAATTATTTAAATAATTCTAATAATACTAATGATTCTAATAATAAAAATAAAAATAAATTCAAACACCCCATCTCTTGAAAAAAAATTATCTCAATTATTCTTTGTATAGCTGCAGCATATTTAATTTATTATTTAATATCTGAATTACAAATAAGTAATATTGTAGGTATGATTATTTCATTTAGTATATCATTTGTTATATCTTATTTTGTTTTTAGTAAATTTACATTTTCAAAAAATTTATTAATAAGATTTATACAACAAGCTATTTTATTTTTTGTATTATATTTTTTTATAATAAACTTATGTATTTATTTTGATTTATTGGATACTATATAGTATGAAGGTCATGATAATAATATAAGTAATAATATTAAAAAAAAAGATAATTATAATGTGAATATATCTATTAATGGTGAATTGAACCGTGAAACAAAAAGCTGTTGATACAATTTTAACTATAGCTAGTAATGTATTCAACAAAAGTTTTGAAAGTTTAGGTGCTGCGAGTGCAGGAGGTTCAGCTGCGGCCGGTATGGCTAAAGCAAGTACTAGTTTACCACCAATTCAAAGACTAGCTCTAGTAGGTGGCACTGGATTTGTAACTAGTGCTGGATTAATATTTGGACTACCCCTAAAAGGGGAAAGAAGCTTGTGTGAACGAGAAAATATACATAATACTTTCCTGGAAGGTATTAAAACTAGTACACATGCTAATACGGATGTAACTAGAGTACCATCACCTAATCCTGATTTTTATATAAATAGTCCATTTGAATTAGGTGAATATTCAACACCCTTAAGTGAATTAGTAGAAGTAATATTTGCATATAATGCATTGGAATTAATACTAATCTGCGCCTTAATATATATATTAATTTACAAATATATATTAAATAAATTACATAAATATATTCCTACAAAATATTCTAATCTTACAAAAATAGTTGAAAATAGTATAAATTATAATACTAAATTTATGAATATTTTTTTTAAAATAACAATTGTGTTATTATTTTTATTTAAAATAGTAAATTTAATTTTTAGTTATAATTTACATACTAATTTAGATGATTTTATATTTGTACATAATGTTATTATTAGAAAAAGTTTATTAATTACATTATCATTAAATAATAATTTTTTATTAAAAATGAATCAGAATAGCTCTGCTAAAAAAATAAAATATCTTATCTGTTTTTTTAAACTCCCTTACATAGTAAATAACTACCTATTCTATAATTTAAATAAAATGGTAAAAATGTTATATATATTGGGACAATTCGCCTGGGTAAAAATAGTAAAAAATACTCATCAGAGACTAAACGTAGAGCGTTTTTCTAATCCTAGCTTTAAAAATATCAAAAATTTAAAAAAATTTCTTAATTCAAATAATGAATTATTTTATCAATGGTTAGTAGGATTTACAGATGCCGAAGGAACATTTTATATAGCTTATCAACATGGAAAATGGTCATTAGTTTTTAAGTTATCTCAACCTGAATATAATATAAGATTGTTATATTTTATAAAAAGTCGATTAGGAGTAGGTAATATTAAAAAAGAAAATAAAACTAATATCTTTACCTATAAAATAAGAGATAGACAAAAATTAGCACATATTATAAATATTTTTGATAGATATCCTTTATTAACTAAAAAATATTTTGACTATTTAAAATTTAAGGAGGCTTATACAATTTTAGAAAATACTAATTTATCTAAAGTTAAACAAGATGAATTAATTTATGCTTTAATTACAAAAGTTCCAAGTGAAGGTTATATTTCTCCAGCTTGAAAAATAGTTAACTACAAAGTATCTTGTACTAATGAAGCCAAAACGGTCATATTTAAACCATGGTTAGTAGGATATATTGAAGCAAAAGGAAGTTTCTATCTCATTAATAAATCTAATGATAGCTTAGTTCATGGTTTTGAAATAACTACAAATTTATGTTTTATTATTAAAGCTGCTATAGGAAGAATATTAGGAATAAAAACTAAAGCAGGGTGTCCAAAATCAACAACTCACGCGGGTGCTAGTATCATTAAAACTACAAATTCTAGAGCTATTGAAAACATAATAAAATATTTTCATAATACTTTGAAAGGAATAAAAAGTTTATCCTTTAAATTATGGATAAGAGCTCATTCTATATTAAATTCAAATATGGATAATGAAAAAAAATTTAAAAAATTAAATAAAATTAACAAATTGCTAATTAAAACAAACTCTAAATTAAAAAGTACAAATCTGACTTTAAGTCATAAATTTAATAGATCTGTTCATACAAATTCAAATAATTCTAATATTAATCCTTATTATATTACTGGATTTTAAGACGCAGAAGCAACATTTGTTATTTCAATGACTGAAAGCCTAGTTAAAGACAGGTTGGGGTGTAGCTCCTATTTTTTAAAATAGATTAACATAAAAAATACCTCTTCTAATTCTAATTAAATCCTTTTTTAAAGATGTAGGTCTGATCTATTTAGATGAAACTGGAAATACTGCTAGTTATACTGTAAATTCTGTTAAAGATTTAAATAATATTATTATACCTCATTTTGAAAAATATCTTTTAATTTCAAAACTTTTTAAATCTGCAGTAGACTTGATAAATAACAAGGCTTATGAAGGTTTAAATAAAATAGTAGCAATTAAAGCTTCTATTAATTTTGGTTTAACTACTACATTACAAAAATTTTTTTTTAGTGTTATACCAGTCGGTCTTGTGTCTTGTGTCTTGTTGTTAATAAGACCAGTTGTTAATAATCAGGAAATACAAGATATTAATTGGATCATTGGATTTAGTGAAGGGGAATCTTGTTTTTTTCGTATATATCTTTAAATCTAAAACACATAAAGTAGGTTACCAAGTTAAGTTAAAATTTCAAATCAGTCAACATTCAAGAGATATTCAATTGATAAAAAATATAATAAAATACTTAGGTTCTGGAATTTTAATAGAAGTAAAAAGCAGTGTTGATTTAGTAAATTATAAATTCTTAGATTTAGAATCTATTATTGTACCATTGTTTAACAATTATCCTTTAAGAGGAAATAAAATTTTAGATTTTTTAGATTTCTGTAAAGTAGTTTCAGCTGTTAAAAATAAAGATCCTTTAGAAGGATTGAAATATATTAAGCAAATAAAATCCAAAATGAATACTCAAAGACATAAAAATATTGACTAAACCTTTTACTTTTTTAGTCAATTAATAAAATTTATGGTTACTTGATATTTATTATTTTTAATAATATTTTTCCCTTATTTGAATATAAAGTTTGAGCAAGATCTTATTTTAAATGTAAAGGTAATTTTCCTAAACTTAATGAAATGAAAAATAAAATTAAATTACAAAACTAGGAATAACTTTTTTAAAATTAAATTAAAATCCTAATAACTTTTTATTTTGTTTTGAGTCATTTTTGTTTAATGTAGCGGAAAAAATTTGTGTTATTTTTTAAAACCCCTAATTATCTCAGTTTTGCTGAATGCTTTAGCCAAGGCACCTAATATAAATTAGAAAAATGAAGAAATAGTCCGATCTTTAGTTAATACTAAAGCGAGTAATGATAGTGAAATTTGAATAAAATTCATGAGATTACCAACAATTATTGTTATCCGCCTTTAGCCGGTATCCAGTCACATTCAGGAGGTTCAGTTGATTTAGCGTGCGGTGCACCAACCTGTATCACGACTATTTTTGTGATTTTGCCTGTCATTGTAGTCTACCTAAGCCATGCGGGGAGCTTATACTTAATAGAGTCGCTATCCGTTGACGTTCTAAAACGCGAACTAGAGACTACTGCTCCGGCGGATAAGCTAAGTTTAGCCGGTACGGTAATAGCAGAGTCAAGTGATTTAAACAGGACCGTAGGAAGAGAGAATATTAAGGTACAACAAAACACACAAACACACCTGTTTGTAAAGCAGAATACAGGGAGAGGGCATAAGGTTGACAACTTTAACCGTTTAGGTTCAAATGTTCAGTCAAATAAAGTGATGTCTAAATACTCATTTAACACACCACTACTATTTAACACAACCTTCGATGCTACTAATAATAGCATGATACTACGAAACAGTACTTCTTTACAACGTATTTTTAGACATTTTCACAGTGTCAACGTTACGACGAAAAAAAAAGAGGAATGTCAAGACTCAAAAAAGTAACTCGAAGAAATTTAGAACCTATTAGTTATTTAATAGAGGCTAAACGAGAGTTGGCGTTAAAGTTAACACCCTTGATATTAAATGCGATAAATAAAAAAACTTGGCCTATGGACATACCTCACCTAAAAATGGGAATAAATGGCTATGTAAGACTTTATATATACATTACTGCGGTAGAAACATCAAGAAAGTTTATTAATTCTTTTGAAACTGAGGTAAAAATATTACAAGATATTTATCCGGTACTTAACGCAATGCAAATAGATAGCACAAATATCGGTAAAGTCAATCATACAATTCGAGCTTATAACTATGAACCTTTAGATGAAAAGAGACCGAAACCACTCCCTTTAGTAAACAGAGATGCTGTAGAGGTTAATGACAACTGGACAGATATTCTGGCTTTAGCAGGTGAAGAAATTGACAATATAATTATTAAAGTTTGGGCAGTTGAAAGAACTTCCCATTCTCAAGGAAAATCTTCCGCCGGAATTGATAATAGAGCTTTCAGAAACATACCTACTAAGGGAAGCAACAAAGCTTCCGCCCTAAAGTCTCTTGAAACACTAACATCTGAACTTAAACAAGATATAGCAATTAGTAATGGTAAAACTGACCAAGCAATACAACGAAAGGGAGGGGTAGATAAATTAACTAAGAGAGAAAAATATAGAAACTATCTTAAAACTCTAGAGGGTAAAATTTTCATCCGAAAATCTAAAGCTTTACTAAAGGAAATAGAGAACAATCCTGTTGATTATGTAAACCAACTTAGAGAAGCTGCTATCCAACACAACCTAACCCTTAAGTTTAACCTACTTAACAGTCTTAAAACTCTCAGACTGAAAAGATATAAACCAGATGATATACTTAGAGTATATATACCTAAAGCAAACGGTAAACTAAGACCATTAGGCATCCCTACCTTAAGAGATAGATGCTTGCAAATGTTGCTAAAGACTATAATGGAACCTTATATGGAGCCTCTGGGCGATGAATTATCGTTTGGTTTCAGACCAGGACGTACAGCCCATCAAGCGGTATCATATCTTCACTCAAGACTCCAATACAACAGAACATATGAAACTCCAACCCTGAAGTCTAAAAGAGTCCTTACTGGAGCTAAAATTAGCTCACAAAGATGAATCAAAACACATGGTAAATCGGAAGAATTTAATCTACCAAAGTTTAATTACGACGTAAATTCAATTAAAGCACCAAAAGAGTTCCTACTTACAAGTAAAAAAAAATATTACTCGTCACTATTCTTACTTGATGCAGATATTAAAGGTTGCTTTGACAATATTAGCCACGACTGGTTGAATGAAAATGTACCCATGCCAAAAGGCTACGAATACCTACTACCACTAATTTTAAAACCTAATGTTGTGGAGAGAAGTAATGAAAGCACGGTTAATATATTTAATACTGCTAAAAAGCTGAAGTTCCACACCATTATAACGAAGGAGGAAAACAAGGCAGGTGTACCCCAAGGCGGAATATTATCACCAGTTTTAATGAATTGGACTCTGGATGGTCTACTTCATACTATTAGACGGGCAGCAGAATCAACAAAATCAGAGCATTACTCATATTACTATGAACCTGAAAAATTGGACTATCTGCTGCAACAAGATAAGGGAAAACTCCAAAGAGGTGAAATTAAAAATTTGGCTACAGAAGCAACATACAGAATTAAAGCCCAAGTGGACTTAGTGAATTCCGCATGGATGGTTAGATATGCCGACGATTTTATTGTTGGAATTCGATCTGAACAAGGGCTAGAAAATGCGAAGACAGAAATAATTAAGTTTTTAGCAGCCAGAGGACTAAGCCTATCCGAAGACAAAACTAAAACAATCAAATGGAAGGCAAATGCTAAGATCGACTTCTTATCTTGGACAAATCATTTACTGTTTCCCACAAAAATCAACTGGATCATCAAAGCCAATAGACGAATTGCAGGTAAACTAAGAGATTGGATAGGAACCTATACATATCCTTCAAAAAAAGCTGTTTTAGCTCTTAAATCAAAAATTAAGGATATAACCTCTATAAATAATACTTGGGAATCTCCGGACTCAATTATTAAAAAGCTTAGATATCTTATCTTAGGTTGATCTAACTACTTTTCCCCTGGACCAAAACAAGGTCCTATCAGACTACATATCGACTGATACGTTTTTTTAAGAATGAAACGATTTATTTTTAAGAAATATGGGCATTCCTACTTAAATTACTATAGGATCTTAAATCAAAACCCAGACGGTAGTCGAAAAGTAAACATAGGATTAACCTCACAAGCTGGAGAAAGAAAAGCAACTATTAATATCCCTAGATTATATGATCTGAAGGCAAGTACACCTTGGGTGATGTTAACTACTGCAAAGGAACTGTTTTATCAAAGCTTCTTGATCAATCAAAAAGGTTACTTAAAGAGAGCTTTAAAGATTTCCAAACTAAGAGGTGACTTAAAGAGTAAGTTGTTAAGTAAACAAAAAGAACTATGCCCGTTATGCGAACAACCTCTGATAGAATGGGAAACATCTTCAGTCATCGAAAACTTTGATCAATTTATGGAGCAGTTTAATGAAACCAGTTTAACAACACTTGAGACTATGCTGACGCCGACAACTAATAAAAAATCTAATATTAAGACTAACGCGGAAACAAATATTGACCTTACAACAACACCTGAGCTGCACTCAACGGATCTAAGTAAAAACTTTATTCAAGTAGCAGCAAGCAAAAAATCTACTGTTCTAAAACAAAATAGAGTAATGGACTGGTCGCAAAACTTACAACTTGACCACATTATTCCTACAAAAATCGGTGGGTATTCTTCTGAACTACTAGATATTCTTAACGAAATGGAAAATCTTAGACTAGTACATATCCATTGTCATAAAGTTAAGTCAGCGGGTGTTGAGAAAGAAGTATTCAAGGTTTATAGAAAGATAAGAAAAACTTTTCTAACTAACCCTATTAAGAGTTA
>Ga0154005_100784_pt1 | contig 10418 bp, 12 predicted proteins | sample TSFL089MetaG_FD_104698 | JGI IMG/M metagenome (GOLD analysis project Ga0154005, IMG submission 104698) | Attine ant fungus gardens microbial communities from Florida, USA - TSFL089 MetaG | ecosystem: Host-associated > Fungi > Mycelium > Unclassified | place: USA: Florida, Lake Talquin State...
AATTTGGCGTACACTACTTATACACGTTCGACTATTTGTCCTTATTTACTGATCCGATGTTATTACATAATTAAAAGAAAAGAAAAAGAAAAGAAATATAAATATTGACTTAGAGGAATTTGGCGGTTCATGACACCCTACAAATCTTTCCGTCAGTTTCTCCGTCCATCTCCTTTCCATTTGCCACTTCAGATCCTTTGTGCTTAACAGTACCAGGTCCCCTACTTGGTACTCTTCTGATTCTCCCCTCTTCCTGTCTGCTTGCTTCTTCATCTTCTCTTGTGCTTTTTTCAGCGCTGCTTGTGCTTCTTCCTGTATTCCTTTCATTCTTTCTGTGAACTCTTTTGCTCCTTCCGTCTTTCCTTGCCTCCTCATTTCGAAGCCCATTCTCGGATCTCTCCTGCTGTTTGCTTTGAAGGGTGATACTTTTGTTGAGGTGTTCACTTTATTGTTGTAAGTGAACTCTGCTGTTCCCAGCCATTCTGGCCATTGTTCTTGCCAGTGGTCAATGAACATTCTCAGGTACTGTTCTAGTTCCTGATTGGTCTGTTCTGTCTGTCCGTCTGTCTGTGGGTGGAAGGCGGTTGACAACTTCGTTTCAATTCCTAATATATGATTTAACTCCTTCATTAAATTTGCCACAAATTGTGCTCCTTGGTCTGAGATGATGCTTTCGGGTAGTCCGTGTAGTTTCCATACATGGTCTCTGAATAATCTCGCGAGCCCTTCTGCCAATGTTTTTTCTGTTGTCGGTATGAAGTGTGCCATCTTTGTTAAGCGATCGCATACTACCAGTATTGCGTTGTACCCTTGTGCCAACGGTAGCTTGGTTATAAAGTCTGCTGTTATGTGTGTCCAAGGTCTCTCAGGGGCTTCGTTTGGCATTAGTTTCCCTGCTGGTACTACTGCTCGGTTTTTGTTTCGTTGACACAAGTCGCATCCTTCCACATATCTTTTTACCTCCTTTGTCACCCCTGGCCACCAGAAATTTCTCGTGACTAGCTCTACCGTCTTCCATTGCCCTCCATGTCCTCCCACTGGCGTATCATGGTGTAACTGGATTATTTCTGTCCTCAGTCCTTCATCTTTCGGCACATACACTTTTCCTTCCTTCAGCATGAGCCCGTCTTCCTCTCTCCACTCCTCGTTCCTTAGCATCTTTACCCCTGCTCGTTTCATTTCTTCTACTACCTTGATGACCTCGTCATCTTTTGCCTTCATTTCTCTCACTTTTTTCAACAGGTCGACTCCTTCGATTAGTACCTCCTCTGTTCCTCCTTTCCTCAGCTATTCTTCTTTTACCAGCGTTCTATCCTTGTTGTCCTTTTCTATTCCCTTCCTCCAGTCTGGCCTCCTACTGAGTCCGTTGGCTTTTCCCATCTTTGTTTCTGGGACATGCTTTAGGGTAAAGTCGAATCTTGATAAGAACAAAGCCCATCTTATTTGTCGTCTATTCAACTTTTGGTTAGACATAAAGTACTCCAAGTTTTTATGGTTCGTCCATATTTCAAACTTGTTTCTTGCTCCTTCTAAGAAGTGTCTCTACGCCTCTAAGCATCTGATTACTGCTAGCATTTCTTTATCGTAGATCTCGTAATTTCTTTCTGTGTCATTTAACGATTTCGAGATAAAGACCACTAGTCTCCATTTCTCATCCTCCCCTCTTACCGACAATACTCCTCCTGTTGCGTAGTCCGATGCATCCGCCTCAACCCTCATTTCCTTATCCAGGTCTGGTGCTGCTAACACTGGTTTCATTGTGAAGATTTCTTTTAACTTGGCGAATGCTTCTTCCTGTTTCTTTTCCCACTTCCACTTTTCATCTTTTCTGACCAACTGGTGTAGGGGTTTGGCAATTCTGGCAAAGTCCTTTACAAATCGTCGGTAGTAGTTTGCTAATCCCAGGAATTTTTGTACATCCTTAACACACCGTGGGGTTAGCCATTTCGTCACTCCTTCTACCTTTTCTGGTTCCATCCAGAATCCTTCTGGTCCCATTATTACTCCCAAGAACCCTATCTCTCTCACTTTCCATACACACTTCTCTGGTTTGACATAGAGGTCGTTCTCCTCTAGTTGTCTCAATACTTCTTCTACTATTTTGTTGTGTCCCTTCTCTGCCTCTGTTGCCACTAGTATATCGTCAATGAAAGTTGCTACGTTCCCTTAGTTGATCATATCTCTGAAGAGGTCGTTTATCATAGCTTGGAAGGTTGCCGGTGAATTTGTGAGTCTGAAGTACATTACTGTGGGTTCAAATGACCCAAGGTGCGTCATGAACACCGCCTTCCATCCGTCCCCTTCCTTGATTCAAACATTGTTGTAACCCCATCGTAGGTCCATCTTTGTGAACACTTTCTTGGTCCCCATGCTATCTATTAGTTCCGATATCAGGGGCAAAGGGTAGCTGTTCTTGATTGTCCCTTTGTTTACGTAGTGGTAGTCCTGTACCATCCTCCTCTTTCCATCCTTTTTCGGTATGAATAGCACTGGCGATGTTTGTGGTGACTTTGAAGGCCTAATGTAGCCCTTCTTTAGTTGGCTCTCCATGAATGCCTGTACTTCTTCCTTTTCTGTTCTGGATAGAGGGTAGATCTGCCCTTTTCTTGGCACAAAGTCCTCTCTGAGGTCGATGGCATGGTCCCAGGGTTTCCTTGTTGGCATTCTTTTAGACTCAACTTTCCCAAACACCCTTTTCCACTTATGAAAGCGTCTGGGTACTAACTCTTCCACCTTTCTATGATCCCCTTCGATTTTCTCCTTCCTTTCTCTTTCTTCTATAGTCCATTTTAGATCCCTTTTGTCTTCCTCTGTTTCCTGCCTTTTTTCTATTGTCTTCTTCTTCTGTGTTTGTCCACACAGGGGTGGGCATCTGGTCATCCTTACTTCTCCTGTTTCCCAATTTATTTCTGGGTTGTGTGCTGTGAGCCACGGCATTCCCAGAATCACTTCTGTTTTCCCCAGTTCACATACGTCCATCCTTGCCCGTTCTACATGTCCTCTGTAGTACAGGTTTACTTCCACCTCGTGGGTTATCAATCTCCCCTTATTGTCACTCCCATCTACGTTTCTCACTTTTATTGGCTTATTCAACTTTTCTAGCTTGAATCCTTGTCTTTCTGCTAGCCTTTTGCTCATGAATAGGCCCGTCGCTCCACTATCTAGCAGCGCTTTTACTGACACCCCCTCGTGGGTGTCTACCTTCTCTAGTCCGATGTTGAGCCAGACCTCTCTTAACAGTTTGAGTGTCCATTTCACTTCCCTCTCAGTGTGATGATCAGAGTCCATTTTATTCTGTCCATACAATACACTGTATTTATTATGGGAGGCCAGCCGAGGGCTTACTGGTCTCCCTGATCTTTTGATGCCTCTTGCGTCCCTCCTCTAACCTCTCTTCGATTCCTGCAGTGTCGGGCCATGTGCCCAAACATCCCGCAGTTGAAACACCTCCGGTCTCCTCCCTAGCCTCTGTCTACCTCCATTGCGTTGGGGTCTCTACCCCCTTGTTGCCCTTCTCTCTTCCTCAAATCTCCACCAAATCCTTCCTTTGTTCCTCCGCGGAAACCCCCTTGATTCCCGTTGTTCCAGGAGGGTCTAAACCCCCTAGACGGCTGTGCTTCTGGTGGCCTTGCCACCCGCGCCGCTCCCTTGTTCCCCAGTACCTTCTCTTCTGCCCTGCTCTGCCTTAGGTTCCTATCTAGCCTCACCGACCTCTCCCACCACTCCTCAATTGTTACTGGAGGTGCTTCTGCCTCTGCCAGCCTCCTCCTGATGTTCCCGTTTAGTCCTCTTTTGAATTCTTCTATGAGGGGTTGTCCCTCATAGCCGCTTCCTCTTGATATTTTTTTGAAAATTTGGACATATTCGTTGTATGTCCATCCTCCTTGCTCCAGCGTCCTCAGTTCATCCACTTTTCTTGATTCCTCGTCAAACTCCCCGAATTCTTCCCGCATTTTTGTGAATAGCTCCTCCACTGTTTCCACCGCCGACATTCCCTGTCTTCTTTCCTCCAGCACATTTTCTTTCCATACTTCTGCCACTCCTCCTTGTACGTAGGTTAATACCCATGATATTTTCTCCTCCTCTCCTACCCCCTTCATCCTCATGTTGATGTATAGGCGGCAGGCATTGATGAACCCTACCACCTTTTCTCTTTCTCCGTCAAATAACGGGGGCTTGGCTGCCTCCCCCTGGGTTTACCCCCTTGATAGAAGCTGTTCGATGGCCATAGTGTGTTGGGCCAGGTATTGGAGTATCTGGTCCATGGTCAGGGTGGCCTTGCCCTATGGTTGTGGTTGCTGTTGCTGTTGTTGTTGGGGTTGTTGGCCCCGGGATAGTTGGTGGGACATGTCGTCGTCCCAAGTGTCTTCTTCTTTTGTTGTTGTTTCCTCGTAAGAGGAGCGGTCGTCTTCTTCTGAGCTAATTTTTATACTTACTGGGGAGCACGTCTTCTCCCAGCTAGGTTCCTACTTTCTTACTGACTACTGCCCTAGTAATAGGGTTAGACTACTGCCGTAAAGATGCGAACCCCTAAACTAGACAGCTTCCTAAGGAACGACTGTCACTCCTCTGCGTGTAGGAACTACAATGAGTTCCCAGCACAAGGTTTATAACTTCGAAAAAAGAACAAGTATACTATCAAGCCCGCTCAGTTCAAAGGTCAGGTCTCAAGCGCAACACCTGAGCTTGGTGCTGTGTCTCTACCGTTAGTCCCTAACTGACTAACAAGTCCCCTGTAAGCCTAGGGCCCGGCTGTGGTTTGTGGTTGCTGGTCGCGATGACCAGTGTACCGAGAGCGATGTAGAGTGAGAGGGGTTTGCAAGGTTCGTGATGAACAGTGCAGAGAGTAGGGTATTGAGTTCTAATGTAATGACAAGCCTAGTCGAGACGACGGACTTATCACACTCAACGTTATGAGAGAACGGAGAGAACTCGATGGAGTCTCTTGGTGAATTGTGCTACCTACTTATACACATTTTCTATTTGTCTATATGTACACTTAAGTAACTACCAAATCCTTTTAGAAGATTCCATCATATGATCTATCATGTGACTAGGTCATGTGATCTCATCTGATCTTCTTTTCTATTTTTAGAATCCTTCATCTAGCCCATCCGAGAATAGTTCTCTTTCTTCCCATCCCTCTAACCTTACTATTCTTGGTTCGGGTGGGCGATTTATGACATGTTCCCAGTAGTAATGAGATTGATGGCAGATTGATTGTCAGAATAGAGTGCAGTAGGTGAAGTAATAGGGATTTGAATAGAATCAAGAAAATTATGAAGCCATAGTACTTCTTGACATCCAGTGGCAGCAGCAATGAATTTAGCTTCAGTTAAAGATGTAGCAATACAAGTTTGCTTGCGCGAAGCCCATGTTATAGCACCACCTGAGAGGCAAGTCACAAAACCAATAATGGATTTGCGATCATTTCAATCACTAGCCCAGTCAGAGTCTGAATAGATAACTGGTTCATTAGGATCTTTGATAGCATGATAAATGAGCTTATAGTCTGAGGTACCACGTAGGTAGCAATAAATGTGCTTTACTGCCTTCATATGAATGTGATCTGGTGCTGCAATGTGACGAGCTACAACGCCCACTGCATAGGAAATATCAGGACAAGTGCAGACCATAACATACATGAGTGAACCAATGAGTTGTTGGTATATTGTGACATCAACTTCAGGTTTAGTGAGTACAGAAAGGGATAGTCTGCTCTCCATTAGAGTCTTGACTGGATGACAATTGGCCATACCATGACGTTCAAGGATGTCTTTGATATATTGAGATTGTGAAAGGGTAACCTTCTTTTGGTCATTACTTTGCATGACCTCCATCTGAAAAATCCATTTTACATTCCTAAGATCCTTCATGTCAAAACGAGAACTCAGCTGAGACTTGGTATGTTGGATAGCGTTGAGCTTGGAAGAGAAGATGAGGAAATCATCAACATATACTGCCACTATAACAAGTGTCCCATTGTTATTCTTGATAAAGATACTGTGATCAGACATGCTCCGAGTGAAACCCAAAGATTCAAGCTCAATGCAAACCTTCTTGTACCACTCTCGGCTAGCTTGTTTGAGTCCATAGAGTGCATAATTAAGTCGCCAGACAAAGCCATTACGAGTATCTAAGCTAGGAGGTGCCTTCATGTAGATTTCTTTACTAAGATCACTGTTTAGAAATGCTGCCTTTGCATCCATTTGATGAATGTGCCACTGATGCCTTGCAACAAGTGCAAGTAGAGTCCGGATGGTGCCATGACAAGTTACAGGAGCATAAGTCTTATTGTAGTCAATGCCTTCCACTTGGGAAAAACCCTGGGCAACCAAACAAGCTTTGTAGTGTTCTACCTGACCATCAGGGCCTAGTTTACACTTAAATATCCACTTGCAGCCAATGACGCGATGATCCTTAGGCTTTCCAACTTCTGTGAACAGTTCTTTCCTTACAAACTCCTCTAGTTTTTCTGCCACCGCCCTTTTCCAAAACTTGGTATCTGGGCGAGCAATGGCATCATTGTAAGAAACAGGATCATGTTCCAGAGACATTGTATGAGCAGTTTCATTACCCACTGAAGTCCCAGTGTGCCCTAGCAATTTCCTCTCTACCTGAGAGGTCTTCTCATTTGGCACCTTCTCCTTAGCCAACTTTGGTGCCGATTTCATGTGTTTTTGCTGATATGCACTGCGTTGATATCTTGCATCATCATCCTGCACAGGTGCATGACAATTTTGAAGTGAACGGCAGATTTCTGGGGGTGAGACTGATGGAAGACAGAGAGAATAGGATATAGTCGATTGCATGGACTCATCAGCCATAGTTGGGCTTGTTATGGTGTGCCTGGGGGTTTTTGAGGTCGACAAAATCGAATCTGAGCATGGCTTATTGATTGGAGTAGTCACTTGGTCGTCACAGTCCATGAACTGGCTAGAAGTAGAAGAGAGAAGATGCTCAGCTTGTGAGTTATTGACTTCATTCGCCATTGAATTATTGGACTCTTTAGATGTGCACATATCATGGCTATCCACTGCAACTTGTTTTGAATCAATTGAGTCACCTTTTGTTGAGTTATTTCCTTTCAATGCATCTCTCTCCTCATGTTTCTTATCCTTTATCTCATGGACTGAATTTTTATCTTCTGGTACAGGTTCATCATTGGAGGATGGATCTACAACAACTCTAGTGTGTTCCACTTCACTCCCCTCATCAAAACAAACATTCTGGAACTCAAAAATTTGACTAGAGAGATGATAAACGAGAATATAGGCCTTTTTCCTAGGGGAATAGCCAAGGTGTGTACATTGCAAAGACTTAGAGCCAAACTTTGACCTTTTGCTCTTGGGAATGAGGGCATGAGCGATACAACCAAAAACTTGAAGATATGTGACAGAGGGCTTGTTGCCAGTATAAGCTTGATAAGGTGTGATGTTTTTCTTTATGGCACGAGTAGGTACTCTGTTGAGTATGTAAGTGGCATAATTGACAGCGTGCAACTAAAAACTTTCTGGGAGATTTGATTCCTTGATCATAGTACCGGCCATGTCGAGAATAGTACGATTAATCCATTCGGCTGAGCTATTTTCTTGAGGAGTGTCTGGATTTGTGAGTTCATGATGAATACCATGCAACTTAAAGTACTTCTTCAATGAGTCCGAGGAGTACTCTTCACTACCATCTGATCTAAAGAAGTTTACGCGACAACCTGTCTCAACTTTGGCACATTCAATGAGTGACTTGAGTTGCTCTTCAGCTTTGTTCTTTGACTTTAGTAGAACCACCTTCAAATAATGGGAATGGCCATCAAGAAATGTCATAAAGTAACACTCTCCATTTCTACCTCGTGGTTCAATAGGACCAACAAGATTAGAGTACACTCTGTGTAGAACAGATAGATTCTGAACATCAGAGACCTTTGGAATGGGAGCTTGTGTTTGCTTGCCTTTAAGATAGGCCTTGCATGTATCTGAATCATGACTGTTGCTATCAGTGATGTGCATGCCTTTCACCATGTTTTGCTGAAATAATCTCTTAACAGATCGCAACATAATATGACCAAGATGACGGTGCCATATGGCAGTAGTGCCGGTAGCAGAGTTAGTAGAGGCAATGAGAGCATGATGGATAGAGACATCAGTAGACTTGATAAGAGTGTCGATATCATTTGTCATGACCATATAGGCATATTCTGGAATGAACAGTGATGCATTGAGAATGTAAAGGTTATTCTCTTCATGAGCCATCATGATAACTTGTCCTGACTTCATGAGTTGACACCTAAGGCTTGTAAAACTGAGATTATAGCCATGTCGGTTGAGAGCAGAGACTGAGAGAAGATTTCCGTTGAGACTAGGAACATGATAGACATCTGGAAGGATGTATTCAGAGTTATGGCCATCAACATTGACTGTAAGTCGAATTTGGCCAGTTTCAACAGCAAGTATGAAATGTTCATCTCCTAGCCAGACTCGACGTGGCTCCAGAAGTTTTTCATAGGTAATGAACCACTTCTTCCATTGAGAGCTCATGTGGGTTGAAGCTCCTGAGTCAACAATCCATTTTGACAACATGTCCTTCTGGCCAGTTAAGATCTCTGCTTTGAATAGCCGAATTATGCCCTCATCAGCTTTTGCTACTGCTACCTTTGCTAAGAGATCTCCATTACCAGAATCTTTTCTCTCTCCAGATTTCCCTTCTTTCGCTGTCTGATCTGCTTTAAGCTTCCTACATTCTGACTTTATATGATCTTTCTTTTTGCAATAACTGCATTTTATCTTCTTTTTGTCTCCATCTGATGGTTTAGATGACTGTGGTTTTCCTTTACCCTTTGTATGAGCAATGAGTACCATCTGTGAACTGCTGAGTTTGGTATTTTTCTCTTCAGTGAGAACATGAGTGATGACAATATTAGTAGAAAGTGATGAGCCACTAGTCACAGCAGGAGTAGAGTTAAGAATAGTACAAAGGGTGGAATATGAGTCAGAAAGAGCAAGGAGCATAGCATGAGCAATGACAACATCAGAGATTGGTTCACCAAGTGTTTTGAGAATATGGGCCTTGTGTTGAACATCATTCAGCTGAGGCTCCATGGGGATCTTGTCTGAGAATGAAGCACGGAAAATCTCTTTGATTAGATATGCAATAGTATTCTGGCCCTTTTCTTCATAACAATGATTCAATTTATCCCAAACATTAGCAACTGATGTAGCATGCAAAACACCACTCAGGGGTTTATCCTTCAAGGTCAAAGTAAGCTAGGCCTGGGCTTCCATATTGCGATGATCCCAGTCGTCAATGTCTGATTGGTTTGTACTCTTATTGGCACTTTGGATGAGTATAGGGCATTTAGTTGTGCCATCCACAATTGTCATGATTCACTCTGACACTTATCTTTTTCTTTATTAAATAAATTAATTAACGACTATACGACGATATGAACATAACGACTACAACGCGGGAACGTCAGGATCTAATAAAAGGACAAGCATGGGAAGGATCGAGTGATGATCTGAGCTTGATCACACGCCTATCAGACAGCCGCCATGTGTGGGAGAACATGTGGGCAGAAGCTGTCTGACGTGGGGAATTACTCAGGACTTGACAGATGGTAGTTAATAGATACCATGATCTCTCTTAGAATAGTCTTAGCATAGCCATGTGTACTCATATAAATAGCTAGGCAATTCATAGAGGGAACTCTGTCGAGTTCTCCTCGTCTTAACCTCATACCCTCTGAGGGGGATCCGGGATTGTCCCATGGGTCCTGACAATAATCTTCATCAGTCCTCGAAGTCTGAGGACAGTGCAAATCCAGTACTTCCATATCTGGAAGTTGGTACCATTATTTTCAAGATATGGGATGTCATATAACCAATTAGATCCACTGATCTGAGAAGGCCCAGCAGGAGCAGACATTGTGAGAGTTGGGAAAAATGAGTGTTGGTGATCAAGTCAAATGTGAATGAGTGTGAGGTTTGAGTCTGATTGAAGATTATAGGCAGGCGGGGCCCATAACCTTTTATAACAAGTGACAAGGACCTAGAGTGATAGTAAATACTCAGAGTCACAAAATGAGACTGAGGTGTACAAAGAACCAACCCAATAATAATGTCCATATTATGTAATATGAGAGCTGGAAATAAAGTATACACGAAATTATAATCACAACACCCACCCCTTCCATTCGTGATATCCACTGCCCCACCCTAGCCTTTAGCCCCTGTCATAGAACTTGATTGTCATGGAACAATCCCATTGGGATCAGGTGGACAGACACACTAACCAACTGTGCCATCGACCCACATTAAATATTGGGGTACTTAGTAATATATAAATGTACTTTGCTCTAAAGATATGCTTTCAAGGATAGAGTATACTCGACATGCAGCATGTCAAAGAGTAAGATGAAGACA
>Ga0154005_100786_pt1 | contig 10410 bp, 16 predicted proteins | sample TSFL089MetaG_FD_104698 | JGI IMG/M metagenome (GOLD analysis project Ga0154005, IMG submission 104698) | Attine ant fungus gardens microbial communities from Florida, USA - TSFL089 MetaG | ecosystem: Host-associated > Fungi > Mycelium > Unclassified | place: USA: Florida, Lake Talquin State...
ACTGCCTATTGTTCTACATATGGCAGTCCTTTTGTGTCCAGAATAGCGATAACTTAACCATATAAGGGGCTGTCCTTGTTGTGTTCAAGGATTGATGTGTATCTATGAATAATAGATCAGTGTTATGCCAAACCTTGAGGTCCTTGTATCTCCACAGGATCTTATTGCCCTTAGGTCTATTTATGGTCGTTAGAAGCGTATTGAAGAGAGCTTCCATGTGCACGTGGAAGCAAATGTCCACATTTAGCAGTTCCTGAGATATCTGCTGATCAGTGTCTGGTACTGATTAACTGATATCTCAGTGAGTGCTGATCACTTTGACACATTTTGGGCATTGTTTGAAAGGTCTTCATGAGGGCTTTCAGACACATCTTAGACCGTGGGAATCGTGCAAGTATCCGTGGAGTTATGGCTGAATGAAGTTTGTGACAGGTCCTCTATGTCTAATAGTGATATCTCCGCCACTGTTCTTGGATCCATCCTCGAATGGTTCTGGTAATGAATCTCCCAGATACCATTTCCATTCCAATAATCCATCTGGTCCAAAGGTCTTTCCTCTTTTATGAACTAATTCAAAGAAAAAGTTTGTCCGTATGTAGTCTACCCAGCAATTGATCATCACATTAGATATCTCTTCTGGCTTATTTAACATTTCTGCCAAATACTTGGCATCTGTTTCCACTATAAAGTCTCTGCATCCTCTCAGGAGATATACTTCCTACTTGAGAGCACGTCTAAGTCCACACAACTCTCACTTCAGCTGGGAGTATCTCTGCTGTCTTTCGTCCATTAATAGTGAATTAAACTTCACATAATGTATCTGTTTCAGTTCCTCTTTATCTCTTTGATATATATAATATCCTACCGCTCACCATGATATATCCACGGTTAGCACTAACAGCTGCTCACTTGGAAACTTTGGGTTCCTGGTATGAAAACATGATTCTATTAAAGTCTTTAGGTCCGATTGGGCCTTTTCCTGTGTGGGTCCCCATTCAAAGGGTACATCTTTCTTTACCACTTCATATAACGGTGCTACCACCATTACAAAGTTTGGTATATGATTGCAAGCACTACACTGCTATTCCTAGGAAGACTTAGACGTCTGTGGTGTCCTCGCATGCTCCCCATCTCATTATCTTTTCTATAGCATCCCGAGTGGGTTTCCTTCCTTTATATGAGCAATCAAATCCCACTATGGTAATATGATCCTCACATATCATTGTCTTGGGTCCTGAGAATGTTCCTCCTGCATATTTCATTCTTTGTAGGATTCTATTCACAGTTCCTAAGTGTTCGAACACAAATCTCCAAATTCCTAGATTCTTTTCTAGTACTTCTACTATTCTGTTAGGTTGCTTGTATCTGGTCATGGGCCCCCTGATTGGCATGTCATCTATATATGGTAATGTATATTTTGGGATCTCATCTCATAGTATGTAGATAACATCGTCATGGAAAATAAGAACCGAGTTTGTCCATCCCATTGGCAATATAACCAGTCTAAGTGCCCTGAAGGGTGTCTGAAATGTTGTAAGGTCTCTCGAGCACTCTGCGAGCACTCTCTCGTCATATCCAACATATAGGTCTAGTATTCCACTGCAAGCTCTTCCTGCAAAGTGCATTACTAGTTTTTCTGTTGCCAGAGATAATCCTGAGTGCACTATCATTACTCTATTAAGAGGTTTGAGACTATGCACTATCTGCAAGCTCTTTCCATCTTTCTTTATGACACAGAACCATTGCAAGCAATACGAACTGTTTGATGGTTCATACACTTCCACATCTATCTCTTTCTTTATCATTCTACAGACTTCTTCATATATTGCTGGAGGAATCCTGAAGGGTTTCTCTACCCACAGTATATGTGCTACCATCAGTATCTCTATATGTAAGAGTTTAGTTCTTGGTGAGCGACCTCAGGCTTAACTTTACTCTAAGTCAGAGTTGACAAAGAGAACTTGTTAGAGTTCTTGCTGAATTGTGTCTACTACTTATACATGTCCAATTGTTTGTCCTTATTTACTGATCCGACTATATTACATAATTGAATGAAAAATAAAAATAAAATAAAATAAATATTGACTTAGAGAAAGAAGGCGATTCATAACACCATCCTCCTCTCAAGGGTTCTCGTCCTAAGGACTTCTTCATAGTTCGTTGTATGGGTCCCTTAGGTTACCCATATCCTGATTTTCATCTCCCAGTTCCTCCAAATACTTTCTATCATCTTCAAGCCTCCATCGATCTTTCTCGTCCTCTTTCTCATCCCATTCCTCTATCTTTCCCCCTTTGTATTTTTCTCATTCTTCTTCCATCTTCTTCAAGAATGGATTCTTATTGTATCTAGAGAATGGATTTTTCTCCATTTGCCTCCAATATTCCCTATCATATCTCTTATTTTCCCATCCATACAACATCTTGGCTGTGTACCTTCCCAGTAATTCTCTTCTAAACATTTCATTATCTTCTTCTTTCTCTTGTCGCCTTACTTCCTCTTCTTCTTCTCTGTGATATTCCCTCTCAAATTCTTCGACCAACTCCATCATGTTTTTCAAATTTTCTTTGTTCTCCCATGTGTCTTCTTTTACCGTACATCCTTTCCATCGCACCAAGTATTTGTCCCTTTCCTGTACTTTTCTCTTGTTAATAATCTTCTCTACCTCCCATTCTTCTTCCCCTTCGATTACCACTAGTTGTGGTGCTTCCTTCCTTTGTCCCTGTACTTGTGATTTATACCGCCATACCCAACTGACATTGACTACCAGATGTATTTTAATTGTACTAGACAAATCCAACTCTATTGCATTGCTGGAAATTATTGCCTTCACTTTGTAAGATCTTACAAAGCGTTCAGTGAACTTCTCCGTATGTCTTCCAATTATCTGGTACTTGAGGTCTTTAGTGCTAAGTAGCACCAAGTCACCTACTCTATACTCCTCTCTCTCTGTCTGCATATCGCTTCATATCTTTCTGTGCCTTCTGCAGCGCTGCCTTAGCCTTCTCTTGTACCTTCTTCATCCTTTCTGCAAATCTTTCTGCTCCTTTATACCTTCCCTTCTTTCTCAGTTTGAATCCCATTCTGGGGTTTTGTCCATGATTTGCTTGGAAAGGTGACACTTTGGTTCCTGTGTGTACCTTATTATTATATGTGAATTCTGCCATTCCCAACCATTCTGGCCACTGTTCTTGTCTATGATTGATAAATATCCTGAGGTATTGTTCTAACTCCTGATTCATCCTCTCAGTCTGTCCATCTGTTTGTGGATGAAATGCAGTCGACAGTTTGGTGTCGATCCCTAGCATTTGATTCAACTTCTTCATAATCCCTACCACAAATTGTGGTCCTCTATTAAAAATTATACTATCTGGTAATCCATGTAGCTTCCAGATATTATCTCTAAATAGTCGTACCAATCCTTCTGCACTCGTTTTCTCTGTAGTAAGTATGAAATGCACCATTTTTGTAAATCTATCCACTACTGCTAAGATCAAATCATATCCTTGTGCTAAGGGTAAATTTGTAATAAAGTCCACACTAATATGGGTTTACACCTTCTCTAGAATTAAATTCGGCATTAACTTTCCTGCTGGTAGTTGTGTTTGATTTTTATTTTGCTGATAGGCATTGCACCCCTCCACATACCGCTTCACCTCTCTAGTGACCCCTGGCCACCAGAAATTCCTTGCCACCAATTCTGCTGTCTTCCACTGTCCCCCATGTCCTTCCACAGACATATCATGATGTAGTCTGATCACCTCTGCTCTCAGTTTCTCATCTCTGGGAATGTATACCTTCTCCTCCTTTAACATTAGGCCATCTTCTTGATGCCATTCTTCATCTCTCAACATTTTCACCCCTGCTCGTTTTATCTCTTCCACAGTCTTCACTACCTTATTGTCCTTTGCTTTGCATTTTCTCACTTTCTCTAACAAATCCACTCCTTCTATTACTACTTCTGTTACTCTAATTTTCTTTACTTCCAACCACTCTTTCTTCACTACCATCTGCTCTTCATTATCTTTTTCTATCCTAACCTCCCAATCTGGCCTTCTGCTTAACCCATCTGCCTTTCCTATTTTACTTCCTGCAATGTGTTTCAACATGAAGTCAAACCTAGATAGATATAGAGCCCATCGCGCTTGTCTACGATTTAACTTTTGGTTGCTTATGAAATATTCTAAGTTTTTATGATCTGTCCAAACTTTGAATTTACTTTGGAACCCTTCCAGAAAGTGTCTCCATGCTTCCAAGCATCTTATTACAGCCAGCATCTCTTTGTTGTGTATCTCATAATTTCTTTCAGTTTTATTTAGCGACTTAGAGATATATGCCACTGGTCTCCATTTATTATCTTCACACTTGATTGACAATACCCCTCCTGTTGCAAAGTTAGAAGCATCTGCTTCCACTCTGAATTCCTTATCTATGTCCGGCACAACTAATAAGGGTCTGCTTGTGAAGACTTGCTTGAGCTGTTTGAATGCTTCTTGCTGATTGTTTCCCCATCTCCACTTCTCCTTCTTCCTTGTCAAGTTATTCAATGGCCAAGCTAATTTGGCAAAGTCTTTCACAAATTGCCTATAGTAATTTACAAGGCCCAAGAACTTCCTAACATCTCTGACTGTTTTAAATACAGGCCAGTTTAACACTCCCGCCACTTTATCTTCCTCTATCTCAATTTTCCCCTGATCCATCACTACTCCCAGAAAGTTTACTTTCTGTACCTTCCAAGCACACTTTTCTGGTTTCACATAGAGGTCATTCTCTTTTAATCGCTTCAACACTTCTTCTACCAGCTCATCATACTCTTTCTCTGTCTCCATTCCTATTAGCACATCATCCACAAATATAGCCACCTTCTCTTTGTTAATCATGTCTCTTAGGATCTCATTCATCATGCCTTGAAATGTGATAGGTGAGTTTGTCATCCCAAAGAACATTACTACTGGTTCATATGACCCCACATGTGTAGTGAAAGCCACTTTCCACTCATTCCCCTCTTTGATCCTCACATTGTTATATCCCCATCGTAAGTCCATTTTGGTGAATACTCTCTTGTTGCCCATACTATCCACTAAGTCTGTAATTAATGGTAATAGATAGTTGTTCTTTACTGTTTGCTTGTTGAGCCTACGATAGTCTATTTCCCTCCATCCTTTTTGCCCACAAAGAATACTGGTGATGTCTAGGGTGACTTAGAAGATCTAATGTACTCCTTCTTCAAATACTCATTGATAAACTTCTGTACCTCCTCCTTTTCATTTCTGGAAAGAGGATATACTCTTACTTTGCTTGCTTTGAAGTCATTGTTGAGATCTATTGCATGATCCCACACCTTTCTAACTAGCATTCTCTTAGACTCCACCTTCCCAAACACCTTTAACCACTTATGGAACTGCTTAGGCACCATTTCCTTTATCTTCCTATGATCCACCTCTATTTCTTCTTCTCTTTCCTAGTCTTCCTTTTCATCCACTGCCCATCTAACAATCTTCTTTTCATTTTCTCTTGTTTCTTTCTTCCCCTTTATCTTTACTGCCTTTCCACATAATGGTGGGCATCTTGTCATTCTCACTTCCCCTTTCTCCTAGTCTATCTCTGGGTTATGGGCCACTAGTCATGGCATGTCCAGAATTACATCTGTCTTTCCTAATTCACAAATGTCCATTCGTACTTTTTTCATATGTCCCTTGTAGAACATGTTCACTTCCACTTCATGTGTTATTGCACCTCCACTGTTACCAGTGCCATCTACATTTCTCACTTGCAAAGGTCGATCCAATTTGATCAACCTATATCCTCCTTTCTGAGCTAAGCCTTTGCTCATAAACATTCCTGTTGCTCTACTATCCAGCAATGCTTTCACTGTTTGTCCTTCATGAGTATCTATTTTTTCAATACCCACAGTCATCCACATTTCTTTTAGAGGCTTAAATGTTCTCCTCACTTCTCTCACTTCCCCTTTCTGCACTGCCTTCTGATTGACAGTTTCTGCCATCCTCCTTGGATCAGTGATTCTAGCTCTCCCCTTTTGGGCCCTAGGCACTGTCCGTTCCAATCTTCCACCCCAATTCCACCACAGCGTTTTCTTGCTTGTCCTGCAAGGCGAGCAAAACACTTCCCCCTTTTCATTCCTTTCTACCTTCTCCCCTACTACTGCATTCTTTCCTCCACATGTGCTATACTTCACCTGCTCTGCTCTTTCACTTTCTGCCTCTCTTTCTTTCCAATTCCATGCTTCCTTGCAACTTCCACACCACATATTGCACAACTGTGCCTTTTCCAGGAAACCCTGTCCCCTGTTTTCTTCTGTCTTTGTTCCCTTATAATCACATCCTTTACACTCCACGAAAGTCACCACTTCTCTGGGTGTTGTCCACCCCTCCATGCACATTGCTACTCCTCTTGGGGGCAGTCCTGTGCTCTTTTACTTTCTTCCACACTTCCTATGGCGGTGCTGCCTCCTCCTGTTTTCTCCTCCTCATGTTTGGACATTCCCACTTCTTGTGTCCCTTTTCTTCATATCCAAAGCATTTCACCTCTTCCTTCACCACCTCTTGCCTTCTTACCTCCCTTACTCCACATTGCATTACTCTATTCTTCAACACTTCAAACCTATTTCCCCCTACTACTTTCTTCTCCTATTTCTCTCCACTCCTGCACTTTCGGGCAAGGTACCCAAACCTCCCACACTTCCTACATATCCTCCCTTCTCTACCTTCTAATTCTACCCTTAATTTGGCGAGAGCATGCCTTTGGTTGAGTATGTCGCTCATGAGTTGGTTATACACTTCTAAGGACATAGTGTATTGTACTTAGAAGGGCGGGTTGTTGTTGTGTTAAGAAAAAAAAATAAAAATGTATTTGTGTTGCCGGTTGACTGACCCTTCTTCTTTAGCTTCGACTACTGACTACTTATGTCTGCTAGGGCACAAATCTTCACCCAGCCAGGTGCCTAATGCCTTACTGACTACTGCCCTAATACTAGGGTTACACTACCACTTCTCAGGGAAGATCCCTACTCTAATTGTCTTCTTAAGGGCACAACAATGTTCCTCTGCATGTACTAGTCACAATGAACTAGCAGCACAAGGCTAATAGAGTGAAAAGTTTACAAGTAATCTACTAAGCACCACCTGTTGTCAGGTCTGGTCTATGTGTGCACTCAGGTATAGTGCCCACAGTCCACCTCCAGGGTCTAAACTTCCTAGTCAGTCCACTTAAGCCTGTGGCCCAGCTATAAGGAGGTTGGGAGTGATCTGAGTCGATCACACACCAAGAGAGTAATAAGAGTAAAGTTGAACAAGGATCAAGGCAATCGGTGTTCTAGAAGTGAAAACGAGTTCTAGTGTAAAAGTTTAGTCCTTGGTGAGCGACCTCAGGCTTAACTCTACTCTAAGTCAGAGTTGACAAAGAGAACTTGTTAGAGTTCTTGCTGAATTGTGTCTACTACTTATACATGTCCAATTGTTTGTCCTTATTTACTGATCTGACTATATTACATAATTGAATGAAAAATAAAAATAAAATAAAATAAATATTGACTTAGAGAGAGAAGGTGATTCATGACACTATAGATGAAAAATATTCCTCCTTGAATTTTCCTCTCTCGGAGTTCTCCCAAGCAAATGCCTGGTTCTGTTCTGTGATAACCCAATGCATGAGTTTTTGCTCCTCTGGCCATAGGAAACTTGATATGTGTCTCATGTCTAGTTTTTCCTTTCTCTCGGCCGTATATCTTCCTTTTGGTACAAAGTCTAGTGGTTTCTCCAGTAACTTCGGTATGTCTTTTAAGGGATCTCCCTTTATTTCTCTTATAATTCTAAATCTCTTTGGTAAAGTTCCTAAAACTGGCTTAATCTTTAAGGCCACCAGTTTATATTTCTTAGCAAAACAGACTATGTCTGCTTACTCTTCCAGATTAGCATCTGGACTGTCCTCTTCTATGGCTGTCACCGTTCTCTTTCCTGTTCCCAATTGCTTTAGTTCCGTGAATAACTATTCTAAGACTGGTTTCCCGATCGTTCCCTTTTCTTGGTCACTTTTCTGTAAGTACAATAATTGTACCTCATTCCATGATAATTCTTCTATTTCCAAGGGTAAGACTTCCAAAACAAAAGGCTTCCCCTCTCAATCCATCTCAATTATACAGGGTACCTCTCGTCTAGTTGTCTCCACAAATTCCTCAAGGTTTATTGAAAATATGCCAGGGTCTCTGGCCTTTGAGATAATATTCCCCGTTTATAGGTTGGTATCGCAGCCCTCGTCCCTGTGTTAGGACAAGTTATACTGATAGTCTGATTTCCTTCCTGGTCATTAATTATAGTACTTTCTGTTATTGTATCAAACGGTCCTCCCAATAATATCTTATATGAAGCTGTTTCCATTACATGTGCTTGCAGAAGGACCATCACATCTCCCAAGGTAAATGGCATGTTTTTTGCCAACCCACAGGTTTGTGATAGACTTCCATTCACACTCTGTAACTGGATACTAAGGCTCGGATCCCATATTATCTTATTGGCTGCTGCCACTTCTCTGGTCATGGACACTATCTGTGATCCACTATCTAGTAAGACTTCCTCTTCGGTCACCCTATTAACCAACACCAGTACTATCCGTAGGTGAGCCATCTTGGGTGCACTTTCCTCTTGAGAGTACTCCTCTGAGGCAAATACCTGATGTTGTCTCTCTGTCAGATGGAGAGTTTTTAGAAACTGCACCACTGAATCTTTTATAGTCCATAATTCTGTTTTTTCACCTGGCACTACCTCTATTTCTGCTTGTATAGGTAAAGGTTCGGTCAGGCTATCCATCTCAATGACATTGCTCTCGAGCGGTCTCTTTTCCTTTCTGGTTGGTCTGTCTACTGGTAAGGATCTCTTTTATCACTGTCCATAACTTTGGAGCAATTGCCCAAAGTTCCTTCAGCATTACAGTCATTTCTCCTTCTAACATTCTCTCCAATATATCCTTGGCCTTGATACCTTCTTCTATAGGTGCCTTTGGCTTTGGTGGTGTATCTTTCTTTTGGAATTGCCTAAAATACTTGGCCAGTAGCAGCGGCACTTCTACTACAGGCTTCTGAGTCAGTACAGAAACTTATTCCTTTTAGTAAAAGCTCTCCTGACCACTCCTTCCGTGATTCTGGGTGATTTCCTAGTCTCTGTTATTTCTCTAGTATCCTAGTTCTTGTCTGGATCCTCTGAAACTTGCGTTTCTCAAAATTAAACTGATCTCTTGAGAGGCGGTCTCCTCATTGGCTCCTCTAAAAACCCAGTTTCTTTCTAGGTACCCCTTTCGACTGAGTATACTCTGCCACTACTTGTCTTAGGAAACCTTCTATATCATCCTCCTCTTCCTCTGGTTCATTCTCAGTTTGTAATTTCTGTAGTATTACTTCTAGGCTTTTAACCTTATTCTTTAGCTATATCATCTCTGGTTGTAGAGGTTCCACTCTTGGTATATTATTCTGTGGTCTCTTTAATATAGTTCTTGGTGTTGTCTGGTAATTATACCCAGTATTGGGCTTTCTGTCTAGGAACTCAGTGAGTTCCGGATCTGGATCTCCCATAAGCATCACTGCTACCGGTGGTGGCAGGTGCTTCTTAACACATTCTCATATAGATAAATTCGGGTCCACTGGTATCAGGTCTCCATTAGTGAATCTGACAGTGAAACCATCCACGAGGATCAGCTCTTTCTATTTGTCCTCCGATTTTATCGGACAATTCAGAAATAGGTAGTCTCCTCCAAAACAGTAGTAACACTTTCTCGATGGTCTAGGTCGTCCCATATTCTGTGGTCCTGTATATTTATTCTGGAGTGGAGAATAATCTCTTGAATATCCTCCTCTCTGTATGGATGATCACATGCTCTCAGTCAGGCTTTGTATAGTTTTTTTGTGCCGCTCTCGACCTTTTTCCTGTTTCTCGCAAAGTGTCTTTAGTACGTTCATATCCATATGCAGACTTTCTATATCCAGAGACAATTCTACTTTCCTGACTACCTCTTCTTTTGTGAACAGAACTGGCGCTCTCAAGTCGGGATTTATCTTCCCTCCTCTCGAGACTGATTCCATACTATGCTATAAGGCTTTAGCAATTGTCTTGCCGCTGACTAGGTCAATGGCCTTCTGAATCATTGTTCCAGTGTATATGGGTTCTCAAGGTGGCTCCTCCCTGGTGCGTCGACTCTTAGCTGACGATGGTACAAGTCACAAGTAGAAGGACAGAGAAAAGAAATGCCACAACCAGTGGTAATTGAGGGGGAAGAAAAATGGAAAGTAGAGAAAATTATGAACAAAAGAAAAGTATGGGGGAGGGATAAATACTTAGTGTGATGGAAGGGTTGTACAGCTAAAGAAGACACATAGAAAAGTAGAGAGAATTTGAAGAATGTGATGG
>Ga0154005_100787_pt1 | contig 10408 bp, 4 predicted proteins | sample TSFL089MetaG_FD_104698 | JGI IMG/M metagenome (GOLD analysis project Ga0154005, IMG submission 104698) | Attine ant fungus gardens microbial communities from Florida, USA - TSFL089 MetaG | ecosystem: Host-associated > Fungi > Mycelium > Unclassified | place: USA: Florida, Lake Talquin State Forest...
TTACTATTAAAATAAAGCTATAAAAATAAAGGGTTAAATTAATTAAAATCAATAAGGCTAATATAAATCACTTTGTATATTAAGTTTATTACATATTATAAGTAAAATATATATATATATTATAACAGTTAAATCATATTGAATAAATAGAATATTATATAGAAAGAAGTATATTTACAATAGTTAGCATAAGTACAAGACTAAGTACTGTAGAATAACTAAATAGAACTTGTGTAAATACAATAAAAATAATAGAAACAGTAGCAATTATAATATAAAGAGCATAAATTTGAATATTACCAGTATCGATAACACTAATATTATTACTACTTGTGGTTAGACTAGAAGTTAGAGCTTGAGAAGCTAGTAGTTCAATAAGACCAAGATCAAGTTTAAGAGTAATAAGGTTACCAGTATTAAGACTAGAATAAATAAAATAATTATTATAGATAACATCGATAAGGTATTTACCATTGAAGAATATATAAAATTTATAACCTATAGAATTATTAGTTAGAGAGATAAGATAATTAGGAATAATATGATATAGATAAATAGCTGTAAATGATGAAACAATAGTAATAATTATTGGAAATAGTTTAATAATTAGAGGTACACCAAAATGAGCTTCAACTATACCAACATGATTAGGATAAGTAAATAGAGTATAACTTAGAAAATCACTAGCAATACCAACATATAGATCACTAGCCAGATAACCAAAGATAATACTTCTAAAACTTATAATAATAAGAGGAATTATAACAATAATATTAGGATCATGTGCATTAATATAAACTGTTTTATTAGCGTTAGCATATGTAAGGAAAGTTATACTAATAAGACGCATACTATAAAAGGCAGTAAGACTAGCACTAATAGTACCAAGCCAATAAGCAGCAGTAGTTTTAAATTCAAATTGAGCAAAAGCAAGTTCTAGAATAAGATCTTTACTATAAAAACCAGTTAGAAATGGGACAACTATAAGAAAATCCTTAGAGTACCAATTAGAATAGCAGTATAGGTAAAAGGTATAAATCCTAAGTAGACCACCTAGTTTACGTATATCTTGTTGATCATATACACCATGAAGTACACAACCAACAGCAAGGAATAGTATAGCTTTAAAGAAAGCATGATTAACTAGATGAAAAATAGCACTTTCATATTGACTAAGTCCACAAGCTATAAATAGATAACCTATTTGACTACAAGTACTATAAGCAATAACTCTTTTAAGATCGTTTTGGAGAAGTCTAGTACTAGCAGCAAAGAAAAGCATCCTAATAATAGCACCAACTCAAGTTATAACAATAAGAGTAGTAGAACCATAATCGATAATAGGAGAAGAACGTAGTATAAGGTATAGAGCAGCAGTTACTAAAGTAGCAGCATGAATAAGAGCAGAAACAGGATATCTTCCATTCCATTCAGAGTAAAATTAATAAGTAAATGGTTAATTATTCCTCCTTGGGCTTGTCCTTCAATTATAGGTGAGAGTTTAGTTTCGTTAAATTCAATTAATTCGGCTTTTAATCATCCCTTTAGAATAAATCTATATTTAGGAGGGATAGGAACGTTTGTTAACAATCAGTCATGAGTTCTTAAATCAAAGCATTTCCTAATTTCTGCATCTCAGATATATTGGCTGTCTATTGTACGAGTTTTTTATCACCTTTTATTTGTAAGGCTTTTTTTAGTGTTTGTAATGCCATAAATTTACTTCTACCTTTCCTGTATCCAAAACTGAATAGGTCTGAATGTGGTTCTATTATAGGGTCTAAAAGCAATAGGAATAATGTCTGAGTTGCTCTGTCTTGAATGGATGGAATTTTAAGTTTGTTATTTTCATTAGGACTGTTAGTAAGATTTGTTGGAATATAGATCTTTTTTAGAGGTAGTATTTTGTTAGACCGGAAGTGTTTAAGACTTTGAAGTATAAATTTTTTGCTAATAAACGTATTGTTTAGAACTTTTTTATCTATTCCAGGTGTTTTACTTCCTAGGCTTTAGAGACTGCCTGCACTTAAAATAATAAACTGTGAATGTACAATTCAAATAACCTTCTGCTTTGTTTAGATTGCATTCCCGTTTTCTTAGAGGTTTAAACAAGATAATACTGACTTTTCTCTATAAATAAATTTAATTATTTTTTTTTAATTCCAATTCCTACCTCAACCTGATCTATTTGAAGGATTAAGGATAAATACTTAGCTAATTTCTAGAGCGATAATAGAGTATTTGTTTCCTACGGTTAAGTTAAAGAGATGAATTTTAATTCATGAAACTATTGTTAAAGAAAAGAAGAAAAGAAGAAAAGAAGAAAAGAAGAAAAGAAGAAAAGAAGAAATTTTATGCTCTTCGCACTTATGGGTTTATAGAATTTTTGCAAGTTTTAATAAGTATACTTGGACTTTTTTTAAGTAAAGGCTTTTCTTAGACTGTTTTAAAAGGTATAGTTAGATTATTTTTATTAGGCTTTAATTGTAAGATACTTAGATTTATTAGACTGAGACTGGCCTAAACTTAATAAAGCTATCTTATTCCAATCCATATTGTAGCTTAGGCAAAAGATATTGAGCCATTTGTAGATTGATATGACTTAGGTATTTAGTATAGACCTTTTATTCATTGCCGCTAAATCTATTGTAGACTTTTTAGGGCTTATTTACTTTTACTTCTTACTATCTTTTTGTAACTTCGGTTAGAGTTTAGTTTATTTTATTTAGAAATAAGTTATAAAATATTTAATTAAAAGATTCATTTATTATTAATTGAGGCGCTCAAGCACGTTAAATAAAAGTAACTTCGATTTATAATTTTCTTGCTTTATTTATATTAAGATCGCATTCAATATCCATCCTTAAAAACTTTTAAATTAATTACCAAAATTTTATAAAAACTTGAAAAACTTACCTTAAAATTTAGAGATACCATGTTGCACACTTACCTTTGTAACCATTGAACTTTATTAAAATTTATTTTTATATTTTGGCTCACCTTAAATTTTTATGTAAAAGACTTACTTACCAGACCGTGTTTGTTATTTTAAGCTTTAGTTTTAGATTGTCTTATTTTGCGTTGTTAAACTTTAGATTTATTTTGTGACTTGCCTTTTTGTTTTAGTTTACCGGCTAATTTTTAATAGATTTTGGCCCATTTTTTATTTTCTAGATATATTTTGTATAAAAGTATTTAATTGTAGATAATTTTTAGATAAATAGTAACTTTAGATTAGGCTTAACCCAATTTATGCTTGCTTTTAGAAAGTTGGGATATTTAGAATAGAAACGTTCCAACTTGTTACTTTTTAACTTATAAATTAGCTAAGGAACTCATATAACTTGTACTTAACTTGCTTTTAGTTTTACTCTATTAGTTTAGTTTTTGGATACTTTTATTGGGATTAATTTAGACACTTTGGCTTGTTATTTTATCTTTTTTTATTTAAATTTATTACTTCATATATTTTAGGGATTATATATTTTTAAGGTATTTTTTCTAGCTTGTTAATACAATATTACTTGTTTAGTTTTTTGTATTAAGTTATAATTATTTTTAATTAATATTATTGCCGTCTTACCCTTTAAATTCTTTTATTTATAAGTCGGTTAGCGATTTTGCTATAAAAACTTTTGGATTAATAATGTTATTAATATTGAGATTGATAAACATATTATTGTTTTAGTTAGAATTTTTTTCTTAATGTTTCGCTATATTAGCACTTCGAAGGTAAATGCATAGGCTTTAGTGCTTTGGTTACCGTTGTGTACGGTTCCCTATCGTTGTTGAGGGGGGTGTAATATTTTGTGTTTGTATATTAGGACTAGGAATTTTAGCTCGGTTTCCCAGACATTATTGTATTTGATCCATCGACTTTTCTTTTTGTTTTAGGGATCTTTATGCCTGTGCTGGGTTGGAAATTTAGGACTTTGTAGGGCTCGAAGGATGGTCGCTGCCTGTAGAGTATAACATCGTCGGCTATTGGTTATTTTGATTTTATTACCAGCTCTCCCGTTATTCGACTCATTAATATTTTTATTATTACGTTGCTCAGAGTGGTTGAGTGAGGCGATCCTTGGGATACACAGTGGTAATACCAATAAGGGTTCGTTTTATCGGATGAGAGGCTAATTATAGAGACCCGTAAAATAACGACCGGTTTCATGATAAAGACGATCTCGTATTTTTTATTTAGGGCTTCTGCATGTTAAGTCGTTATTTCTTACTGGTTTACCTGTCCCTGGATTTAATGGTATGCTTAGGTTGATTTTTTCTATTTCGTTGATAAGAGATTCAGGATAACCCATCTCTCGTAGCGCATGATTTAGATAATCTAGATTTATGCTGTAAAAGAACTTTGCTAGGTCGAATTTATAGTTGTATTTCCGTTGTAAGAATTGGATTTGGTTGGGAGTCATAACAGACTATTGTTAAGGCGGTTTTTTCTTATTCCTTGTCAGAAGTATCGATATTCTTCTCCGTTTAAGGTTAGGAGTTTTTACTATATATTGGATTTTAATTAATTTGAAAAAGACTTTGACCTTAATTTAACTAAAAAGAAATGATACTTTCCACAAGCTGCTATTGAAAATTAAAAAGAAGTTTACGAGCTTACAACTATCTAAAGTAGTATCAGTTGATCTATTGGTTAATATAAAAGTAAGATATCACGAAAACGCATTAGAAGCTTTCAAAGTTATGTGTAAAATATTGGGATTAGATCCTGCTAGTACAATACAATTTAAAAAAGTATATTGGTACTTATAAAAAGAAGGATCTAGATTAAAATACAGATTTAGATTTTATGACTCATGAGATTTCGACTTTAACAGGATTTTATAGTAAAGTTTTAATTTTAGAATTAACCTATGGACAATATAGTTTTAGTGCTATGTTTGAGAACACTTTTTGTTTTTTGTTTGTTTTTACAATATAAGCAGGATTAACAGCTTTCTATAGTTTTATACTAATAAGTTTAGTTTTATTAGCTACAGCTAATGGCCTTTAACTTTATTATTTAATATTTTTGAAGAGTTGCATAGTAGTTTAGCTTTTATTTTTTTATTTTTTTATTTTTTTATTTTTTTATTTTTTTATTTTTTTATTTTGACGCTAATATATTTATTTTAGTTTTATTTAGTATTTTTTTGAATTTGTTGATAGTGATTTATTAATTGGTGTTGGTATTTAATTTAAATTAAATTTTTTAATAGAGCGAGAAATAAAACCAAATATAAGCATAATTCACTTTACCAATAGTTATTAAATTATTACCAACTATACTGAGTTTTATAGGTGCAAGAGCTGCTCTTTATTTATAACATATACAACCAAGATTCTTAAATAGTTTAATTCATCATTCTTTTGCTTTGGATTAATTAGTTAAATCTTTGTATTCTTAATGGCTAATTTTTAAATTTTCTAAAAAGCAATAAAAATAGACTAAAAAAGTTTACAACTATCATTTGAGGGGTTAAAAAAATTAAAAAAATTAAAAAAAAAAAAGATTATTGTTAAATTTAACATAAAAAACTATAAAAATTACAACATGAAATATAAATATTAATAAACTAATTTTAAAAATATTAAAATAATTATAAAAAATTATAAAATAATTATAATAAAAATTTAAATATAAAAATTTAATAATAATAAAATAATAAAATTTAATTTAAATTAATAAGTTAATGAATTATTTAATTGGATAAATAGCAGACTTTTATTCTTTAGTAATTATAAATTAAGAACAAAGTGTTAAAAACTGAAATTACACTAAATTTGTTATTTTTAACGTGTACTATTGCATAAATAATTATACTGTATTATATTATATTATATTAAATTATATTAAATTAATTAATAATTTGTAAATAGGTTGTTGTTAGATAGCCTACTTTAAAATCATGACTCATTTTAATTAAGGAAAAATGAAAAACTTAAAAAACACTCATTGTATCTTTTATTTTATTGCGGCTTTATAGTATATTTTACTTTAGCTAGTTATATCACTGGTTATAGTATGTTAAATATTATTTTATTTAAAAAGCTTGATGTAATATGCTTAAAGTAATTATATTATTAATAATATTTTATGTTTTATTTAGGTTATTTTTATTTTTATTTTGTTGATGCTACATTTGATGAAGATTATATTAAAAAAATATTTTGAATTGTTTAATATTAGCCCTTTGTGTAATATGCTTAAATTATCTTTTTAATTTTATAGTTTATTATAAATTCGTGCTAGTGTTATATTATAAATATTGTTAATGTAATTAATTAACATAAATTTTTAAATCTAAGTAAAGTCTATATATAAAACTGGCAAAAGTCCTTGTTAATGTAAAATGGGGGGATTAATACAAAAATGTATAGTAATAAAAATAAAATACCTAAAACTGATTGCTTTAAAAGATAAATTTTAAATAAAGTAAAATAATAAATTAGTTAATAATCTGGCAATAATACTAAACAATTTTAGTTATTAAAGTTTATAAAATAAACAATCAAGTGAATAAAATATGTTATTCATCATAGATAAATTTTGTCAAATTCGCTAAAATTTAAAAACCCATTCAAATTAGAAACATACAGTTAATATTCCTTAGTTAAGATATCCTCAACTTTTATCTCAGGGCCTCTGTTTTAAGAATTAAGAAAACCTTTGTCATTATACTTTACTCCCACCTTCCTGTTTTTGGAATTAAAAAAATCGTGACTGATTTAAATTAAGGAAATTTTATAAAAACTGCTATAAAAAGAAAATTAATTATTGGTAATGTATCATTTGAATAATAATATATTATTTATAGACAACTAAAACTATATAACTATTTATGCATTAAGAAAAATGTTAATTAAGTCTTTAATTTATTAAACTAGCTTCTATGTTCAACTCTCCATTATAATGGACTTATATAAGTTAAAGTCATAAGTTAAGTTAGAATTATATTAATACTTCCAAGACTAATTAAAAACTATTTTGTGATTAAATTTAGGCCGCTTAGCCGATTAACCTTAGTTTAAGTTATTTTTTGTCTATTTAATTCTTTGTATTAATAAGTGTAATAAGTAGTGTAATTCAATTCCAATTCAATTCAATTCAAATCAATTCCTTAAGCTAAGTTTTAATTCAAATTTGTTTAAATTAACTAAAAATATTAATAATTTCATTGCCGCATCTTTACCTATAAATATTATTTCAATAAAAAGTAATTAAAATTAGTAAAATAAATTAAATAATTAAACATACAAATAAATTAAACTAAATTATTAAAATTAGATTAAAAATTGTTAAATTAATAACAAACTAAAACTTAAATATTAAAACATAAACTAAATAAATAAACTAAATTAGGTTAAACTAATTCTTTGTATTACAAACCTAAAGAATAAAAATTATTTTTAATAAATTAAGTATATTTTCTGAAAACTCTATTTTGTATAAGTAATCTTTAACTTGAACATAATTCCATATCTATTTAATCAATTAGTTTTTTATTTTATTTGGATATAAATAAAGTAGGTAACACTAGACCAAACTTCCCCAAGTTTATCTGTTATTATTTTAAATTAAGAAATAAATAAACTAAATAAATTCAATTAAATCTCTGTCTCCTTAAGGAGATTTCCGGGAAAATAAATATTAATAAATTCCATTTAAATTTTAGGCTAAATTATACATATAAATTTGTTATCTCTGGTGTTAATTATAAATTTTATTAAATTTAGTTGTATTGAATTACTGCTGTTATTTTTATTTATTTATTTGTCTTTAATTTTAGTTAAAATACAAACAAAAAGTTTAAAAATGACTTATACTTGAAATAAATAGGAAATAAATTGGTTGAAAGCTTAATTTTAAAAAGAGTTATAAATTCATTAAATTATAAAGGCTATAAAAATAGTAGGAGTTAATAAAGTAACTAAAATGAATGACTTATTCGAGAGTTAGAGTTTTGATTTTGGGTTAGCTTTGATCCGGCTTTATTAGTTAGGGTTTTAGGCTATAGGCTTTGTACTTTATTCCTAGAAATTTGTAGTCTGTTAGCCATTATCCGTCGTGTTTGACCCCATTTACTTTTATTTCACCCCCTTTACTGTGACCTGTTTACGCTTGTTCTAATTTACCACTTAGAATGGTGCTTAAGTCTATTGGTTCGGCAATATAGAGTAGTCCATCGTCGTCTTAGTGTAAGATGCGTAGTATCGCGCTTTTATTTGAAAAAGGATTTTAGTATAAAGTTGGATAGGCTCGCTGATAGTTGAGATATAGGAGTTACTCCTTGATAGTAGGGCTTGTTGAATTATGCGTACATGTGTATTTGACCGCTAGGGTATTATAGCTTTTTGCTATTCTATGCCTCGCCTTCGATCTTAGGGGGTCGCTCAGTCACTATCGGTTTAGGATATGTTTAATGTCCTAGGCTCTATCACCATTGTTCGATTTATGTTATCTATTAAACTTATTAGTTATTGGGCTCGGGACATTTATCGTTAAAATCTAGGTATCAAAGAATTTCTTTAAATTGAACTCATAGATATATTTACTCTTTAGTACTCCCTCTAGCTTTTGTCCTTGCTCGTTAAGCTTCCTTTGTGAAGGTTGAATCCATGTTGACTCGGCTTATCCTATTGCTCGTTATATTCCTGTAGGACTCCGTTTAACCTGTGTAGCTTTATTTGCTCGTGTTGGTAACCTTAAGTATCGGCTATCTCCTATGATTTCGCTATTCCCATTTTCATATACCTATAGTTAGAGTGTAGTAGTAATCCTTTTCTTTTTGTATCGTAGGGTATACTTCAACTCCCACCTTTAAAGACTACGTGGAAACTTAATACCATATAACTTACACTTTCTAGTAGAAGCTTAATCCTTTTTCAAAACTTGTCTCGTTATCATGCACGCAATTGAGACTTCCCCTTTATTTATATTGTATTTTATATATTGATTAATCGTATGATTCTAAAATCTTTCATATTGAGATTCGGCTTAAAACTCTCATTTTTTATTTCTCCTTCTTTAAAGGTAGTCCGATAACTATGTGATTTGGATAATGGAGAAAATTAATTAGAAGTATTTTTCATAGTTTGAGTTTTATCGTACTTTTTTAAAATCTTTAAACTTGAGATTACATGACTATCGTTGTTCTACTCTGTTTATATGGAGTTCTAATTATACAATATATCATATGAGTTAATTATTTTAATTTATTTTATTAGATTTTAATAGAAAGAGACTAGGTTTTAAATTTGCAACTCATAAAAATTTTAAGCCATTTAGTAACATAGACTATTTTTAAAACTTTATGCTTAAGTGATTTTGTAACAGATTTTAAAATACACCTTCCAATCAATTTGGATTATTTTTTTTTTGCTTTGGTTATCAAGGATACTTAATTTAAACTTTTTTTTCAATTGTAATATATTTTATTTGTTTTTTATTATTTAGGTAGAAGATTTTTCCTTATTTAACTGTTATTTGACTAGATTCTTATTAGTTAAATTATTTCAATATTGACTTTGTTTTATATTAATTTAGTATAAGGAGATAAGGAATTAAAATTGTAGTTAATAGTTCATTTTGTTAGCTTATAGCATAAAGTATTTTTACTTTGATTTTATTAAATTGATTAAGATTTTTTACACATGTTCACCAAATTTGTAACAATTTGTCCCTTTAGATTAAAAATAATGAGTTTCTTAATTTATATATGTTTGTTATTTATTTTGAGCTTTTACTATATTTTGCTCAATCCTTATAATTGATTTCGAAGGATTAGATGAAGAGGAGGTTTATAAAGAAGTTATATTATTTTATAATAGACAATAGGTATTTATTTGAAGTAATTCAATTTGAAGACAGATTTTCAAAATACTTGTTTATCAATATTGAACAAATTTATGACCAATATTTACCTTGTATATAAAAACATTTGCTAACCTTTTTTAATTTGCAGGGGTTATTAATAATATTTTCTTGTGATGATATTGTTGTTAAGTTTTAAATTTGACCTTTTATCTATTTTATGTAAATTTGACATTAACTGTATATTTGGATGCCCACTGATTCCACACTTTAATTGTGTTTATTTTAAGATTTAATAATTTGGAATTTGCAATTTAAAACCTCCTTATACTTTTCCTGTGACTATACTATGTTTTATCGTGTTCCTAAGGAATAAATCATTTAATCTAAATTATTGAAGTTAGAATATAATTTATAGATATGTCCTAAACTATATCATAGATTATCATAAGTTACTTTTTAAATAATTGTAATAATTTTTATTTAAGGCTTAATCAACATTAAAAAAAAAAAAAAAAAAAAAAAAAAAATTTTTTTAAAAAAAAAAAAAAAAAAAAAAAAAAAAAAAAAAAAAAAAAAAAAAAAAAAAAAAAAAAA